>SDBT01007032.1_pt1 | contig 18578 bp, 18 predicted proteins | sample 2277101 | NCBI WGS metagenome assembly SDBT01 (sample SAMN10404973, study PRJNA504765) | marine sediment metagenome | isolation source: marine sediment core GS10_PC15, 103 cmbsf | place: Arctic Ocean: Southern Knipovich Ridge | collected 2010
TCATCATCCAAAAGATAAAGATCGCTTTTATAGCTGGCAATAAGTGCTGGATTTCTTTCCTGGATCATTATTTCTATGCTGTCAGGGAATATCTTTCTTAGCTCTACAGATTTTATCCAAACCAGGCCCGATACAAGAGAGTCTTCTATATCTTTTTTATTTATCTCAAATATATTGGTCCCTCGAATATCTGCTGTAAACTTGTCCAGAGTATTTTCATCATAATGGATATTGCCTTCAATACTTAATGATTTGATCTTAAAGTAGCTGCTATTATAAAAATAATTTAAACCCCAAACAGCGGCCGCAAGAAGACAGACTGCTAATAATGCCCTCATCACCAGCCAAAATCTTCGAACTGATATCTTTCTTTTCCTTATCTTTATGAGGTTTTCAACTTTTCTTGATTTTCCCACGTATTATATCTTTAATTTGGCACTATCCAGTATTATTTCTACAAGCAAGTCAAAACTGATCCCCACTGCATTGGCAGCCATAGGTACTAGACTTGTAGACGTCATCCCGGGCATTGTGTTTGTCTCCAGGACATAAGGAGTACCTGCGCTGTCGAGAATAAAATCGACTCTTGAGATTCCGCTGCATCCCAGGATCTTGTGACAGTTCATTGAGATCTCCATTATATTTTCTGCAATTCCTTTTTCCAGGTCTGCAGGTATGATATATTCTGTGAGATCACTTTTATATTTGGAATCAAAATCAAAAAAACCACTTTTGGGTTTTATTTCAATGATCGGGAGCGTCTCAGGTTCTAATCCTATTATTCCTACGGTAAGCTCCCGTCCCTCTATATATTTTTCAAGAAGTATTCTTTTATCATATCTGGCTGCTTCCTCTATGCCATCTTCTAATTGAGATGAATCAAATATTGTCCTGATCCCTATTGTCGAACCTTCAGAATTTGGCTTGACTACAAGAGGATAGCCTGTTTTTATCCCTATTTCTTTTTTTAAACCATCAAGTTCCGGTATTGGTCCGTTGAGGTCAAGTTCAATAAACGGTGGGGTTGGAATATCTTCCTGAATAAAGATCTTTTTAGTAAGTATCTTATCAAGTACTACGGCACTGGAAAGGACACCCGAACCGGTATACGGTATTTTTAGAATTTCAAGCATTCCCTGTACAGTACCATCCTCTCCAAATCTTCCGTGCAGAGCCAAAAAAGCAATATCTACCGACCTTATTTTTTCCAGGAGGTCATCTCCTGCATCAATAAAATAAGCATTATATCCAGATCTTTTTAAAGACTCAAAAATGTTTCTTCCGGTTTTTAAAGAGATCTCCCTTTCAGAAGACAGGCCTCCCGCGAGGACACCTATTTTTTTATTTTTCTGTCCTCTTGCCCCGATTTTTGAAAACCGTTTAGCCTGTTTATCCATGTTCAAAATCCTATCATCCTGACTTCATGCTCAAGTTCAATATCAAATTTTGCCTTTACCCTATCTTTTATTATCCTTGATAATACCACAATATCTTCAGTGGTCGCATTCCCGGAATTCACAATAAAATTAGCGTGTTTATTCGAGATCCTTGCTCCTCCGTAATAAAAATTTTTCAGGCCGCATTCCTCTATCATGGCACCTGCAGACTTTTTTATTTCTTGTGGATTTTTAAAAAAACAGCCGCAGGTCTTTGCGCCAACTGGCTGTGATAGCTTTCTCTTCACCATATTCTTCTGTATTGCTGATAAAATATTTTCAGCCTTATCTTCCCGGGCTTTGAGTATTAGCTCTGTTATCGCGATAAGTCCCGGTAGTTTAAAAGACCTGTAACTATATTCTATGTTTGCTGAGTCTACCTCATCATAGACTATTTTATCATTATATTTAAAAATTGCTTTTAAGGTAATAATATAATCACAGATACCCTGTGAGCCGGTTCCGCTATTCCCTGATACTGCTCCTCCAATTGTTCCGGGAATGCCTGCCAGGGGTGAAAGGTTGTGTCCCAGTCTGGCCGCTTTCATCACCAGAGTCTGTGTGCTGAATGTCCCACCGGCACAAATTGTACCTTCAGCTTCAAAAACACAATGATCAAAACCTTTTCCAAGTTTCACAATTATGGTCCCGAACGCTCCGTCCGGCAAAACTACATTGGTGCCTGAGCCCAAAATGACATAATCCATACCATTTGATTCCAGCAGTTCCAGGATGGATAATGCTCCCTCTAATGAATCTGTCGTGACCAGTGCGGCTGCTTTCCCGCCTGTCCCCATTGAATTAAGCCCGGATACATTAAAATCGAGAACCATCTTTCCGGATCCGGACCTGTCGATTATATCTTTAATTTCTAAATAGTTCATCTGAAACCCGGGTTATGTCTCCTGCTCCCATAAGTAAGACTATGTCGCCTTGCCTCATTTTATTATTAAGATACTCGGCAATATCAGAAAGTCCGGGAATATATGCAAGTTTACCTGAAAACCCATTTTCTATCAGGCTGTCTATAAGGACTTTTCCATTAACACCCGGAATAGGTTGTTCCCCGGATCCATAAACATCAGTGATTATAAGTATATCAGTTTCACCAAAACAAAGGCTGAACTCTTTTTTAAGATGTGCGAGCCTGGAATACCTATGCGGTTGAAATACTGTTATTATTCTTTGCATTTTTTCTTCTGAAGCAGCTTCAAGGGTAGCACTTACCTCAGAAGGGTGATGGGCATAATCATCAAAAACTATTGCCCCCTTTTTTTCACCTCTTTTTTCAAATCGTCTTTTAACGCCGGTAAAATACTTCAATATCCCCGCAGCTTTTAATGGATCAAGTCCGATTGCACAGCAAACACCGAAGGCTGCCAGGCTATTTTTTATATTATGAAGTCCGGGAACATTTAATAGTACCTTAAATGTCTTTGCATTACCGGAATGTAGATGATTTTTTTTCTTATTGTCTCCATTATATTCCACATTGAGATCATAGCTTGACCCAAGATTGGAATACTTTATATTGGAAGCTGTGATATCATTATCTTTATTCAATCCAAAAGTGATCACATTTTTTTTCCCCATATCCTCGATCCGGCTTTTATCAATCTCATCACCATTTATTATTATCCGTCCTTCTTCCCTTGTATTTGAAATAAATTTGAAAAAACTTTCCTTTAGTTCATCCATATCATTATAATAATCAAAATGGTCTTCCTCTATATTTGTTACAACGCTTATAAACGGATTATACTTCAAAAAAGAGCCGTCACTCTCACAGGCTTCCGCTATTACAAAATCGCTTTTACCGTAAATGGCATTTGAGCCCAGTTCATTTAATTCACCGCCGACAATAATGGTAGGATCCATATCCATCCCCCTGAGCATCATCGATACCATGGATGTAGTTGTAGTTTTTCCGTGTGTCCCTGCAATAGCTATGCCTTTGCTTTTATTAAGTATCCAGGCTAAGATGTCCGCCCTACTGCAGACAGGTATATTTCTTGATCTTGCTTCTATTATTTCAATATTATTTTCGGGTATGGCCGCTGAATAGACCACAATATCAGCATCAGCGATATTCTTTGCATTATGGCCCATATATATCTGTATTCCTTCTTTTTTCAGGGATAGGGTATAACGGGATTCCTTTAAGTCTGATCCAGCCACTTTATATCCCATACCATTAAGGACAAGAGCGATCGCGCTCATCCCGGCTCCCCCGATACCTACCAGGAAATATTTTGCATATTTACCAAAATCATTATAAAGTACCAATATCATCCTCCATGAGCTTACCGGTAATTATTTTCAAGCTTTCCTCCCCGGATTTGGGGATGGAGACACTTTTCATTTTTAATAATCTTTCCATATCATTTTTTAAAAGGCTCTTTATTATACCAGAAAGGGTCTTAACTGAAAGTTTGTTTTCCCGGAGGAGCACAGCTTTCCCCATATCGGCAATATATTTTGCATTATAGAACTGGTGATCCTCTATGGCATAAGGATACGGTATCAATACTGAAGGAATGCCAGTGGACGCAGACTCAAATACGGTATTTGCACCTGCTCTTGCAATTATTAGATCAGCTATACGGTAGACCTGGTCCATTTGATCAATATATGCTTTAATTTTAAAGATCAGATTATCATTCTTTTTTATTTTATTTTCCAAAATTCCACTGATATCAGCATAATATCGATTGCCGGAAATAAGCAAAATCTGGATTTTACTGTCCCCGGCGAATTCTTCATAAAGGCCTGAGATGGTATTATTGATCTTCTCAGCCCCCAGGCTTCCACCAAAAGCTACAATTGTAAACCTGTTTTTATCAAGATCCCATTTCCCATATGAAGGCCTCAGCAACATATAGTCCCTGACCGCACGGCGCACCGGATTTCCTGAAAATACAACTGAGCCTTCTTTTGCATTCAGGTATTTTACCGTTTCTTTAAAACTGGTAAATACATATTTGGCTCTTGATGAAAAAAACTTATTCAATCTTCCGGGAATATAATTCTGCTCATGTATTGAAAAATCAATTTTTCTTACCATTGCAGCCAGGAAGACGGGTGCGCAGACATAGCCTCCCATACCTAATATATTAGTTATCTTTTTTCTCCTCAATATCTTCATGGCCTTGATAAAGCCGGGGATCATGGCAAGTATGAATCCTGTATAGCCGGCTATCTTTTTAAATGCAGACCTGTTTACTGTAAGTCCGCGGGCTTTTACTCTATAGAAATCTATACCCATGGCAGTTATTAGCTTATGCCCCATACCTTTCTCGGAACCAATAAAACTTAAGGTGAGGTCTGGATACTTTTCCTGCAGGTATTCTATGATAGCCATAGCAGGATAAAGATGTCCTCCTGTTCCCCCTCCGGTTATAAGTAAATTATTTTTCATCTTTGCGCTATCCTCTATCATTTATTCTATTATTTATATCTTTTTTTATTCTTCTAACAAGCAGGTTCTGCCTTGAAATATTGAGAAGGATACCTACGCTTACCATACTTAATAAAAGTGAGGAGCCCCCGAAGCTTATGAAAGGAAGTGTAAGCCCGGTAACGGGGAGCAGTCCTGTTGCTACTGCTATGTTTATCACTGCCGGTATGACTATTAGGCTTGTGAGTCCTGCAGCAAATACCCTGCCGTAATAATCATTTGTCTTTAAGCATACCCTGATACCAAAAAATGCAAATAGTAAAAACAATATCACGATAAGCATCGTACCGATCAAGCCAAATTCTTCACCTATGATAGCAAAAATAAAATCAGTCTGCGCCTCAGGCAGATATGAATATTTCTGTACGCTGTTTCCAAGGCCAAGTCCCAGGATATTTCCTGATCCCAGAGCTATGAGTGACTGGTTGATCTGGAAATTAAATCCGCCGCTTTCACTGCTTCCATTGAAAAAAGCAAGCAGCCTTTCCCTCCTGTAATCCTCAAGAAACATATATCCAATTGTTACCAGGGCCCCTATGAAGCCGAGGCTGATCATATGTTTTAACCTCACTTCCCCGACATACATTATTGTAAAGATTATGAGCCATATAACTATAACGGTACTAAGGTCAGGTTCTAAAAAAATAAGGATGGTTATAAGACAAAGAACAAAAAATGATGGCCATAATATCCTCTTTATTCCTGGATTTTTAATATAATGCCTGCCGAGATGATCGGAAAAGAAAAAAACAAGAGCAAGTTTAGCGAATTCAGATGGCTGGGGATTGAAAAACCATAGATTCAACCATCTTTTTGCTCCACCGGATTCTATGCTGAAACCTGGTATAAGAACAAGTGCAAGCATCCCTATGACTATGAGTATGAAAAAATTTGAAAACCTGCGGTACTTTTTATAATCTATTCTTGAGGCGATCAAAAAACATGGAAAAGATATTAACCACCATATGACCTGTCTTCTGATAAACCAGTACGAGTCATTGAAATATCTTTCCCCTACCGGTATTGATGCACTGGATATCATCACTATACCTATTATGGAAAGGATAAGTGTGATTATAAACAGAAAATAGTATTCAAGACTGATGCTGAATATCCTGTGCCTTTTAACTTGTTTTTCTATCATGCTTTCCCATGTAATAGCACTAGTTTTTTAAACCTGTCTCCCCGGTCTTTATAGTCCCTGAACATATCCATACTTGCACAGGCCGGTGAAAGTAAAAGTACCTCGCCTGGTTTAGTTATTTTAAACGAGAGTTCTACCGCTTCTTCAAGACTGTCTGATAAATAAATTTCATATTTACCTGAAAGCGGTCCAAATAGTCCATTTATCTTAGATGAAGCTTGCCCTATTAGAATAAGATTATTGACCTTTGATTCAAGTGTCTCTGCAAGCATCAGGAAATCCATACCTTTGTCCTTACCTCCCAGTATTAGAGTTACCTCTTTTCCAAAATCCTGCAATGCTGCAATAGTCGAATCGGGGTTTGTCGATTTTGAATCATTAAAACACCTTATCCCTGCCAATATCCCAAGATATTCAATACGGTGACCAGGAGCTTCGTAGTTCTTTACCGATCTTTCAATTGATCCAGGGGAGACACCGGCCAGTATAGCTGGTACCAATGAAGCTATAATATTTGAAATATTATGCATACCCCTGAGTATGGTTCCACCGATATCGATACTTCCCTTAAATCCGGCAAAATCAAAAAATATTTTATTGCCGTCATACCGGAAATCATGTTCGCGGCAACTTCCCAGACCAAACCTGATTATCTGAGGATGCTCCCTGTCTTTTTCGAGATCGCATATATTTAGTTTAATATAAGGATCGTCAATATTATGTATTGCAATATCATCGCTATCCTGGTTGGAAAATAGATCAAACTTTATCTTTCCGTAATCACCAAGATTGCCATGGCGGTCCAGGTGATCGCTGGTGACATTTAAGAGTATCCCGACATGAGGCTTAAATGTCTTTGTCCTCTCTAATTGAAAACTGCTTACTTCTATCACACGTATGACTTCATCATCCAGGACCTTCCTGTCCCGGGATAATTGGAGAGTGTTCAGCAGCGGGAGGCCAATATTACCGCAAGCTATGGAGGAAATTTTTGAAGCAGAGAATATTTTATTTATAAGGTCCACTACAGTAGTCTTACCATTTGTACCAGTTACCGCAATAGTATTTTTCTTCTGTTTCATACCCATCAGCAGCCAGGCAAGTTCAAGTTCATCCCATATGGGAATATCTTTTTTAAATGCCTCCCTAAACAGGGCTATATTACCGGGTATTCCCGGGCTGGTTATGATCAATCCGATGCCTTCCAATAAAGAAGTGTCATCATTAGCGCCGCTGTCGACGATTATTTCAAGGTAGCTTCTGCAGTTTTTTATCTCCGCGGGATTATTCTTTTCTATCCTCTTATATATATCTTCCCTGTCCAGATCTGCATTATTATCTACTGCCAGTATCGTCCCTCCAAATCCCATAATCATGGAAGCTGCTGAGATCCCGGTCATTCCCAGACCGATGACAAGTATTTTTTTATCTTTGAAAAAAGTATCAGGATCCATCACTTTTAAACCTCTCAAAAGCAGATCTTATATTGGCTAATCGATGAACTTTAGATAGTAAATAAAAAATCCCAGTGCTGAAAAAAGAGCACAGATAAGCCAGAAACGTATTATTACTTTAATCTCCGGCCACCCCATTAATTCAAAGTGATGGTGAATAGGGGCCATCTTAAAAACTCTTTTTTTTGATATCTTGAACCAGAGCACCTGAATAATAACTGATAAAGTCTCTATTACAAATAATCCACCTATCATTATAAGCAATATTTCCTGCTTTAAAACAATAGCCATAGCTGCTATAAGTCCTCCCAGCCCAAATGAACCTGTATCCCCCATAAAGATCTCAGCAGGAGCAGTGTTCCACCACAAAAAACCTATACAAGCTGCAAGGGCACTTGCACCGATCACTGCAACATCGATCCCGTATGCAACATCAAGTATGGTCCATTCCAGGAAAGCAATAAAACAAAAAGTAGCCAGCACAATTGAAGCACTGCCTGCGGCCAGCCCATCGAGTCCATCCGTAAGGTTTACTGCATTTGTCGTGGACAGGACAATAAAAACAGCTATTATATAATACCAATTTCCCAGTTCGATATTGATATTTGTAAAAGGGATACTTATATATGTTGCAAGATCAAGAATATATTTTGAAAATAATACAAAATAAATGCATATAATAATAAGAAGGAATATTTTTACCCATCCCCTCAAACCCAGTGAACGCTTTTTCCTGAGAGACATGTAGTCATCAATAAAACCTACCATGCTGCATAAAAGCAGAATAGAGGTTACGAAGATGCCTTCCATGCTATAGTCCTCGTGGCGGTAATATTTTATAAAACTGACTATTGCAAAGGCTGCAGTAGAAGCTAATACAAAAATGACCCCGCCCATAGTAGGCGTGCCTACTTTCGTAGAATGACTCTTTGGTCCATCCATCCTTATTTTCTCACCGATGGACCTTCTTTTTTGAAAACTGACAAATAAAGGAGTCAATAAAAGGGATATAAAGCCTCCTATCGTAAGAGATAAAAATATCCAGTTCATTTATTATTACTCCTTTTTTATTAAAAACATCGTTTCCTCAGATTATCTACTTTATAATACCTGCGGTCTATTTATATATATGAGATTATTTCTTCCATTTTATTTGCCCTGGACCCTTTTATCAAAACAATATCCCCGGACTTGACAAGATTTTTCAAACTGTTCCGGAACCCTTCCTTTTCCAGAAAATAATAGCATTGTGACTTATCAGGATCTATCCGGTTCTCTTTAAAGCCCCTGTATATGTTTTTTGCCAGTTTACCTAATGCAATTAAAACGTCAATATCTTTTTTTAACAGGTATTTTCCGATCTCGTAATGAAGCTCATCGGAGCGCTCTCCCAGCTCCATCATATCCCCCAGTATTGCCACGCAGCGTCTCTTGTTTTTCTTCCCTATAAGGCAAAGTGTATCAATTGCTTTTCTCATTGAAAGCGGACTGGAATTATAGCAATCATTAATAAGGGTTATGTCCCCTGAATCTATTATCTCCATCCTGTATTTCCCGATGGCCGCACTCTCAATGCCGCTTTTGATCTTCCCTGGATCTACACCAAGGTAATCACATATACCAGCTGCAAGACAACTATTATATATATTATGATAACCCGGAAGATTCAATCTTACACTTATCTTTCTATGATCATTTTTAAAAAAAACAAAACTAAATCTTCCCCACTCATCCGGAGCCAGGTCTATAAAATTATAATCAAGTCCATTATTGCGTCCAAATTCAATAATATCAGCCCTGACATTATCCTTGATATAGGGAGTCATGCTGTCGTCTGCATTGAGAAATAGTTTTCCTCCATTTTTATATATGATGTCTGCTATCTCCGCTTTTGCCATAGCTATCTCCTCAAGATCTGTAAAAAATTCAAGATGTGAATTCCCTATGGCAGTTATTGCACCGATTTTTACATTGCATATATCAGCAAGGGGACCTATCTGGTTTTTCTCTCTCATTCCCAATTCCGCTATGAAAAATTCTGTATTTTTTCCAATATTTAATATCGCAGCTGCAATACCGATCCCGGTATTATGGTTTTCTGGCGTATAGACCACATCAAAGTCCTGGGACAATATGCTTACTATAAAATCTCTTGCAGTAGTTTTACCGACACTACCGGTTATGGCTATAACCAGGGGGTCAAATCTTGATATGGATACCCGTGCAAGCTCCTGGTAAAAAACCAGTGTATCCCTAACTTCCAATACCAATCCGGCAAAGCTTTCTTTATTATTATATTTACCCAGTATCTCCTCTATTTTTCCTTTTTGTTTCCGGCTGTATACAAATCCTCCTGCTCCAGCCTTTAATGCATCTCCGATAAAATCATGGCCATCAAAATTATCCCCTTCTACCGGAATAAAAAAATCGCCCCCGGAAAGTGTCCTGGTATCTGTTGATATGCATTCAATAAAACCGCCGGCATCACCGCTTATCATTACCGCCCCTGTTCCCTTGACAACTATATCAATTTTAATTTTTTCTTTTATTTTCATTTCTCCAGTTCTTTACTATTTCAGGATCGTACAGATGTATTCTCCTCCCGTTCTCGAATTCCTGATAGTCCTCATGTCCCTTTCCTGCTATCAGGACAATATCTGATTCACCGGCCATATCCATCGCTTTATAGATAGCTTCCTTTCGGTCAACAATAATTTTATAGCCTTTAGGACCCTCTTCTTTTAGACCTTCCTCTATCATCACAATTATATCCTCTGGTCTTTCAGATCTGGGATTATCTGAAGTAATGATTGTAAAATCTGCGATCCTGGCAGATATTTCACCCATTAAACTCCTTTTTTTTACATCCCTGTCTCCCCCGCAGCCAAAAACAGAGAACAATTTTCCGCTATGACCAAGAATGTCTTTTGCAGTGTTCAAGACATTTTCCAATCCATCAGGTGTATGTGCATAATCAACTATTACTGTCGAGCCTGGACCGTGATCTATTTTCTCAAATCGACCGCCAAACCCCTTCATCGATCCGGGACCGGCTACTATATGGGATCTTTCGATCCCGATCTCAAATCCTGCTCCTATAGCTGCCAGTATATTGTAAATATTGAAAATACCACATAATGATGACCTGATCTCCATATCTTCCTTGTTCCTTATCTTTAATACCATGCTTATGCCTCTTGTGGAACTTTTCATATCTGAAGCTCTTATATCTGCACTTTTATCTTTTATTGAATACGATGCTTTATCCAGATCTGTCATCTTGTATAATTTTTTTCCAAAATTATCGTCAATATTGATTACCGCACTTTTTCCCCCAAATATTTTGCGGTAGGATGGATCAAAAAGCCTAGACTTGACTTCGAAATATTCGTTTATGGTCCCATGATAATCCAAATGATCCTGTGACAGATTTGTAAATACAAAATGATCAAAATCAATATGATCGACCCGGTGCAGGTCTATGGAATGAGAAGATACCTCCATACAGACATACTTCACATTACTTTCCAGGCTCTTTGCAAAAAACCGGTGCAGGTCAAGTGATTCAGGAGTTGTCCTATCCATATATATCTCCCTCTCATCAATATATGATTTAAATGTACTGATGATGGAAGTCTTAAAACCCGCATCCTTAAGAATCGAATTAATAAGGTAACACGTAGTCGTCTTTCCATTTGTTCCGGTGATTCCTATTATTTTCAATGATCTTGAAGGATTACCGAAAAAGTTAGCACTTACTAATGGCAATACTTTTCTTGAATCTTTAACTATTACCTGGATGATATCAGGAGAAAGATCCAATTTCTTACGGGATATTACAGCTACTGCTCCTTTTTTTACAGCATCACGAGCAAACCGGTGTCCATCCAGCTTGAATCCTTCAATAGCAACAAATAAAAAACCATTTCTCACTGTCCTGGAATCTATTGATATATCACTTATTTCTATTCCGGTATCACCATATATTTTTTTTATATCTACACCATCAAGTATACTAACCAGCCTCATAAAGGATCCTTCTATCTGAGGAGCCTGTCCGAGAACTGGATCTTGGCTTGCAGGCTCCTTGGCTTTTTTACCAGTTTTTCATATTGAATTATACATTATCTATATCAAATAAGTCATTTTAAAACCTTTAAACGGTTCAGGGAATACTCCATTATATTTTTAAAAACAGGTGCAGCAACTGTACCTCCCCAAACTGTTCTTTCCTCTCCTATGGGCTCATCTACAACAACTATTATGGCGACCTCTGGGTCATCACAGGGTGCAAAACCAATAAATGAAGTTATGCTCCTTCCCTCACTATACCCTATTCCATTCTCATTTGCTTTCTCTGCTGTTCCCGTTTTTCCGCAAACCTTTATTCCTTCTATCTGTGCCTTTGTACCGGTCCCATTATCGACTACAGCAAGCATCATCTGTTTTATGGACTCGGATGTACTAGCGCTGATTATTTGAGTCTTATTAGTATCCGGGTCTCCTGACCCGTTTGAGTCACCCAATTTTATCTCCTTTAGGATGGTGGGTTTTATAAGATATCCACCATTTGCAATGGAGCTTACTGCTCTTAATAGCTGAAGCGGGGTCACTGATATACTCTGCCCGATTGCAAGCGCACCGATTGTTGAAGCCGGCCAGGTCTTATAATCATGAAATATTCCGTTTTCTTCCCCTGGAAGCTCTAAGCCTGTTACTTGTCCGAAGCCAAATTTGTTAATATTTTCCCAGTACAACTTATCCCCCATACTTAATGCTAGCATTACCGCGCCCACATTACTTGAATATTGAATTATCTCCCCGGTAGAATACTGGATATTCGATGTCCTGAATATCTCTTTTATGATCCTGTCGCTTACTCTTATAGATGGCGGCAGATCAAATACCTGGTCCTTTCCAACTGTATTATTATCCAATGCGCCGGCGACATTTATTACCTTGAATGTCGATCCCGGCTCATATGTAAAAGATATGGCACCTGCCTTATATTGATTAGCATCATAATCCTGATAATTATTAGGATCAAAACCAGGATAGGTAGCCATTGCAAATATTTCACCGGTATTAGGATCCATTACGATAGCTGTTGCACCAGTGGCATTATATTCTATACTGACTTGTTCCAGATTTTTTTCAGTGATGTATTGTATCTGGGAATCAATTGTAAGTACTATATCTTTTCCGTCTACAGGGTCTATATAACTTTTTATATTCCCAGGGATTACATTCCCGAAAACATCTTTTTCCGCGACTGCCTTCCCGTCTACGCCTCTCAATATGCTCTCGTATTGTATTTCTATTCCATATAGTCCATTATCGTCTGTTCCGGTAAATCCGACTACCTGCGCTGCCAATTCATCCTGGGGATAATATCTTTTGGTCTCATCCTGGATATATATGCCGTGCAAACCCAGACTTGCGACCTCCTCTGCTTCCTCTGAGGCTATTTTTCTTTTTAGATACACAAAACCGAGTTCTTTATCACTTAGTTTTAACTCAAGTTCTTCCCTATCAATATTAAGCAGCCCGGACAGTACCTCTGCCTGATAAGAAGGGTCTAGCACTTCTTGCGGATTTGCATATACGGTCTTTTCAATAAGGCTCATTGCCAACTCAATACCGTTCCTGTCAAATATTTTGCCTCTTTTTGAGTATAGCTTAAATTCATCTGTGTGCTGAAATTGGGCATAGCTCTGGTATCTTGAAGCATCCAGGTATTGGATCGATACCAGGCGGTATGAAATAAGTGAAAAAGCTATAAAAAATAAAATAAACAGGAAATATATTCTCTTCCTGTTTATCTTAAAGGTATTTTTATCCCTGTTCATTTTATTATTCTACATATTATTTACGGTATAAAAAATGTTAATACACTTTCCGATATAACGAGTACTATATCCTGTATATAATAAATCGTTCCGAGCAGATTGTCATAATTTACTTCTACTCCGGTAAATTCATCACGTGCGATATAATCGTATATCTTTTCATTATTTATAAGCCCCTGTTCGGATAACTCAATTATTTCAAATTCTCCGCTCGCCTTCATTTCTATTTTTTCTTCTGCCGCTTCCTGTATCCTTGAAGGAGCTTTCAGTGAGGAAATCTCCAATCTCAGCCTGTCAGCCCTTTCTTCTTCCAGGAGGATCATTTTATCAAGCTCATACATATTATTCTGATAATTGATATTTTGAACCCGCAGACCGATATTCAACAGCAGGCCCAGACAGGCCATAAGTATTATTATGATCGATACATAGAAAAGTCCGCTGCTGCCGTATAATACTGGTTTTTGTGAAGCATTATTCCTGCCTCCTATCATATACAGAAACGGTCTCCTGTTTTTATAGACATCATGCACTTCTGCTGATCTTGTACTCATCATATCTTCTCTATTGCCCTTAATCTTGCACTTTTTGATCGGGGATTCTTCCCCTGTTCCCTTATAGAAGGGAAAATTGCCCTTCTTGTTAACACTTCAGCTTTTTTTTCTACACCACATCTGCAGACCGGCAGTCCGTGAGGACAGGTACATATTCCTTCAAGTTCCCGAAATCTCGTCTTTACCAGTCTGTCTTCCAGTGAATGGTATGATATGATCACCATTCTTCCACCTTTTTCAAGTACTTCAAAACCATCGTCTATTAATTTGCCTATACTCTCTAATTCCCTATTTACTTCAATCCTTATGGCCTGGAATATCCTTTTTGCAGGGTTTCCTTTTCTATATTTGCCATAATTTCTCGGAATTGAATTTTTCACTATACCCACAAGATCCCCTGTTGTCTCTATAGGCTTGCCTTCTCTGCGATTTACAATATTTGCTGCAATGCGGCCTGAGAATCTTTCTTCACCATATTTTAGAAATATTTCCTTCAATTTTTTTTCAGGATACTTATTGATCACTTCATATGCATCCGGCCAGGTATCCGCTGAAAACCGCATATCAAGTCTTTCATCTTTTAGATAACTAAATCCCCTTCCTGATTTATCTATTAAGAAAGAGGACAATCCCAGATCCAATAATATTTTATTAATATTTTTAATATTCAGTTTTAATAAAATATTTTTTATATTTGCAAAATTGTCATTTACCGGCAATATATTCCCGGCAAATGACTCTAATCTACTGGTGGCGGTGCTTAGAGTCTGACTATTTAGATCAACTCCAATTACTTTGCCTGTGGGGGCAATTGCTTTAATTATTTCTACAGTATGACCCGCACCGCCAAGTGTACCGTCAAAAACTATATCCCCCTCTTTCGGGTCCAGATAGTCTATGACTTCTGTCAAGAGAACAGAAACATGAAAATCATCATAATTCATTTATAACACTTATTAGAACCCTAATTCTTCAAATGCATTCTGGTCATCGGAATACTGGGAATCTGCATTATCATAGTATTTTTTCCAATTTTCTTTTGACCATATTTCGGCTCTGTCTGAGACACCGACAAGCACTATATCTTTTTTCAGATCAGCATGTGTGATAAGATTCTGTGGGATCCTTGTCCTTCCCTGCTGATCTATGCTTTCCATACTGGCTGAAGAAAAAAACCATCTTGAGAACCGCTGAGTGTTTCTTTTAGCCATTGGATTGGACAATATCTTTTCCTGAAGCCTGTTCCAGTCTTCTTTAGAGAATAAAAAAAGACATTTTTCATCAAATCCCTTTGTAATGATCACGCCTTTTATTATCTCTTCCCTGAATTTAGCAGGAATAAAGATTCTTCCTTTATTATCAATTGTCCTGTGATGTTCACCTAAAAACATTTAAAACCCGCCTGAACCATATTTGGCCAAATAATGGGAAATCTAGGTGATTTCTCACCACTTTTCCCCACATCACACCAATAAGATAGCATAATAAAATACATTTGTAAACTTTTTTGGATTAAAATATAAAAAAAAATATAATTCTTTAATAGATTATTTTTTAATAATAATCTATAACTATATATTGTTATAATTACAGTATTTTGCTAATACTAACACAATATATGGTACTTATAAGTCTATCCGGGAATTGAGTCCCGGCTTGTTCCAGGAGAAGCTCCTTTATATTTAAAAGTCTGTATTTACCTCAAGTTCTTTACTTACCAGTTTTCCGTCCTCTGACCTGGTGAGCTCCTCTATCTTCTCTTCGGCCTCATTTAATTTTCTCAAGGCGTGGGAAGAAAGCTTTATTCCTGCTTCAAATCTTGTCATTGAATCCTCAAGTGATATGTCTTCCTTTTCAAGATCTCTTACTACTTCTTCCAACTTTGATAAAGCTTCTTCAAAACTTAATTCATCGATTTTCACTCTTTTTTCCTATCTCTGGTATTTTATTATCGACTTCCATTACTTTAGCTTTTAAAGTACCATCCTTAAACAATAAACGCATGATCTTCCCTATCCTGGTATCCCTTACACTTTTTATAGCTTTACCCGTATTTTCATCAAATGCTACAGAAAATCCTCTCTTCAGTATAACAACCGGATTGCTTTTTTCAAGATTTATAAGGGAAGTTTCTAATTTATTCTTTTTCTCACTTTTATGTTTTAGAAAACTACTATTCCACCGCATTCCGGTATTTCTCAACAAGAGCTTGTGGGATTTTATCCTTCCCCTTATTTTTTCAGGTTCCAGCCTTGAAGCCTGGTGCTTGTATCTAAGCCTCTTACCTTTCGCTACCGAAAATATGCTATCTGCAATATCCCGGGAAAATTCGCCTGTATCCTGATACGCCTTATTTAATAAAGTCAGAGGTTTTCTAAAATATTTTCTATCTATTAAAAAACCAAGCTGTTCTTTTAGTGATCTAACCTTTATACCAATTCTTTCTTCAATGCCGGACCTTATCTTTTTTAGGTCTAATGCCATCTTTTTCTTATCCAGCATCACATTTTCTGCAGCTACTGATGGAGTCGCCGCTCTCAGGTCGGCAACAAAATCTGAAATAGTAAAATCAGTCTGATGTCCTACTGCAGATATTAGTGGAATAGGGCAATCATGTATTTTTAATGCAAGCTCCTCACTATTAAAGGCCCACAGATCTTCAAGCGACCCTCCGCCTCTGGCTATTATTATCACATCAACACCATGCTCACACAGATCCTCGATAGCTTCACATATATCACCTGCAGAAGTGGTCCCTCCCACACTTACATCCCTTACTACTAAATGAAAATTATCTGACCTGGATCTGAGTACTGATACAATATCCTTTAGTACTGCACCTCCCCTGGCCGTTGCTAAGCCAATCTTTTGAGGTAATAGCGGTATCTTCTTCTTTATTTCTCCATCAAAATAACCTTTCTTTAAAAGTTTTTCTTTAAGTTGTTCAAAAGCAAGTATAAGAGAGCCTTTTCCTACAGGGCGGGCATCTGATGCGATCAGCTGATATTCTCCCCTTTTTTCATATACTGAGATATAGCCATTCACTATGATGTGGAGACCTTCTTCAATATCAAAGATAAGTTTATGGTTATTTTGATAAAACATCACTATCTTGATCTTACTGCTTTCATCTTTCAGATCAAAATACATATGTTTTTTATTGTGAAAATAGAAATTGCTTACTTCACCCTCGATCCAAATACTGAAAAAGCTGTTCTCAAGATTATTTTTAATCCTCTGGTTGAGTTCACTTACTGTATAGATCTTTGAATTTGTAGTATTTTCAGAATTCATCTGGGACAGGCTCCTGGGCTTATTGCAGTTTCCAGCAAGTAATCATTATTTGTGTCCTGCCGGTATCCAGGTCTTTGACAAGTATGTCTACCACCCTGTCCCTGTCCTTGCTAGAAAAAGTAAACTTTGATACAGGAACATCTTCATCTTCATCGATAAAATCTTCTTCAATTTCTGCCATGCTCTTCTGGTAGATGAAGTCCCTGCTCCAGATCGACTGGATCTTTTTATTTTTATAATAATCCTCTACTTCGCCAAACTCTTCTACCGTTTCTAATATTACATATAACATACTCTGGTCCGATTCTACAGATCTGGCATCCCTGACTATAGAATCAGGATAATAAAAAGTATTGAAAGTATCTAAGAAATCTTCATTATCGATAAGCGCAATGAAATCCTCATCTGAGATCATTCCATTCTCTTTTTCTTCTGGAGGAGTTATTTCAGTATTAGTATCAGCAGCCCGTCCCGTGATCGTATCAATTACAAAACAAGAACTTAAAAGTAATGGTAAAATACACAATACAAAAATAAAAAGACCTATAAAAAGTTTTTTAAAAAGAGTCATGGTCCATTCCTTCTACTAAGTAAAATTTAATATCAGAATCTTTACCAGGATATAAAAACAGAAAAACAATTACTGCAATCAAAATATTATAGAAAAAGACTTTACTCTTGCACCCTCATCGCCTCCAAGAATATCTTCCTCGAAATCTGTTGTCACCTCTAGTATTCCCATACCCTTGCTGGTCTTTATCATAAATCTTAAACTGGAAACATGCAACCAAATTAATATTATCAATAAAACTGTTAACAAAACCATTAATAGATAATTATAATATTATAAATAGGATTTGAAAATATATTTATTAATACTCTCTCAGAGAGAAAGATAGTTTTGGTCTATTTGCCGGATTTTTCTTTTCCTGAATGTGAAGATTTTTCCTTGCCTGTTGAAGCTTTTATTGTGTCCTGTTTTTTATCTCCGGTCTTTTCTGATGAAGACGAAGGGGGATTATCAGCCGCTCCGGCATTCTTCGTCCCGGATTTATAATCAGTACTATAAAATCCAGAACCTTTAAATATTATACCGACAGGAGAAAAGACCCTCTGTGTATCAGATTTACATTCTACACACTTGACCTTACCGTTTTCACCTGCTTTTACAAGCTTGTCGAAGACTTCTCCGCAGCTTTCACATTTATAAGAATATATTGGCATTAATAATTTCCCCACTTTTCAAATCAAAAAGAAAATATATACTAATTGGATATTTTAGTCAAACATTTTCACTGGTTTTGCTATAATAGCAAAAGATTTTGGCAGGGCTTTATGAATAAAAGAACAATTATAATATTAGTGTTATGTGCAGCTCTAATTGCAGCTA
>SDBT01007033.1_pt1 | contig 18577 bp, 11 predicted proteins | sample 2277101 | NCBI WGS metagenome assembly SDBT01 (sample SAMN10404973, study PRJNA504765) | marine sediment metagenome | isolation source: marine sediment core GS10_PC15, 103 cmbsf | place: Arctic Ocean: Southern Knipovich Ridge | collected 2010
CGATAATCCCAAAAAAGGAGATTTTCACAATGACTATTTGAATCATGTACCCTCTGTATCCCAGTCATACAAAGCATCCGTATTCTTAGTTGACTTTCCAACTTTAGGTTTCTGAGAAAGCTCCCCTTTTCAAGGGGGAGCTATAAACCCTTACATAGAGCAGGTCTGCTGCTCATCACTGTAGAGCGAATGTAGAGCAGACTTCCTCCCCCTCCTTTTTGCTCAAGATTTTTCTAAAAGCTTGATGCTCACCCTTGAAAAGGGGGCTGGGGGGATTTTCGATGGAACAACATGTATCATATTTAGCAGCAAATACAAGGCATTTCAGCAATTTTATTCAGCGCTTCAGGTGATTTTCCGTAGAACATGCCGCTGGATTGTTTACCAACGGGCTGGCAGCCTCGTTCTACTAAAGGACGGAGGCCTTCACATTGTCAGTTAAATAACTACCCCAATAGCTTCTTCATTGCCAGCGCGGCGCTGTTATTCCTCTCAATCGCCAGCACACGCTCTACCTCGTCGCGAGCTTTGTCCGGCTCACCGAGGTAATAGTAACACTGCGCCTTCAACGCATAAAGATCGGCTTTGGAATTGTAATCATGACGATACAAATACGCCGAATTCGCCTGTAAAGCGCTATCAATGGCCTTCAGGGCATCCCGAAAATCATCCTGAGAGCCTCTCCTTATGAGAAGCAATGCAGCCCGACCAACCTGCGCATCCGCGTTGGAGCTATCGCGAACAATAGCTTCCTGAAACTTACCCAGAGAGACCACGATGTTTTTCTGGTTCACAACGGCGCTTTGAGAGAAGCCCAGGTAAACCCACCCCAGACCATTATACGCATCTGCCGCCTCAGCAAGGGTGGGCGCGGGGTCTGCGCTCTCGGATAACACTCCCTCGAATGCCAGGATAGCGGCTCCATAGTTTCCCGCCCCATACTCCGCCCAACCGCTCCTTATGTTCTCCGCGGGTGGAATTCCCTCGCCTTCTTCCGGGTCGGAGCCACACCCGAAATACAGGATGAAAGACGCAAGACACAGGGCGCAGGCTATTTTTAATTTGCGATTTGCGATTTGCGATTTTAAGAATCCAGAATTCAAAATTCAGCCTCCTGGTTGGTTGACACGTCTTTGACAATGCGAAATCCGAAATCTGAATCTCCGCCTTCAACAGGCCGCTGGCCGAATCTAGCAGTGGAGCGGCATTTGTCCTCAAGTTCTGCCCATGAGCCGCCTCTTAATACGTGAAATATGATACACGCATGACATTAACTCAAAGAAATGGTTATTTCAAAGCCTGCCATTGAGTGGTTTGATCGCCAATTAGCAATAGCTTTGTGGGGGCGGGTTTTATCACGTTGATATACTACCATTTGGTGCAAAGAGCTTAATAGCCAGAATAATTTGCGACAACTTGACAACCCCTAACCCGCCCTTCTTAAAAATGCAGATTATTTACCGATCAAACCATTGAGTGACCGTTAGTAATCGCTCTGCACGTTTTCCAGATCGCCCCAACTCAGCGATCGACTGAGATAGGATATTTCCCAGCTTATCTCCGAACCATCCCAATCACGCGGAATATAGAGTTGGTAAGCATAAACAGGTTTTACCCCTGCCTCTGGGTCAGGTGAAGTAATAAGAACCATACTCTCTTCCCTCACAAGGGTCTCACCCAACCTGGTGATTGTAATGTCAGGAGCGGCGGATTTTCCCTCTGAGTTTCCAGCGCCGCCCAATTCTCTATCAAACTGGGCTAGAATATCCACATACTGCTCATGAACAGGGTTAGGCAAAATTGCTACATCAAGATTTATCTCCTCACCAAGCCTCGCTGAATACGAATAATATGCAGTATCGCCGAATTCAGACCTCGCAGTTGTTTTCCAACTGGGCGCCAGAATTACCGTATCAACAGCGTATCCAAATTCCGGAATTGATATACTCCAGTTTGCAGCGTCCGCCTGAATCTGCACAGACTTAACCGACACAGGCGCGCCATTCAGCATTGGAATCGCTCTGACATCAAAAGTGTTAGACGGATTGCGCCCGGTGAAGTCAATCTGTAGACTTGAGACCCCATCCCCGCCGGTGAATTCTATGTAATCAGATGCCCAGCTTTTTAAATAGCGAGAGGAATTGGTGACAGGATAGGAGGAATGCCTGATGCTGGTTCTTGCCTGAACGTCCAGGCTGCTATATCCGTATTTCCCGGAGGCAAAATTGGAGTCGTCCAGGAAATTTGCTATCTTCCAGTCGGAGAACACATCCTCAAAATCTTGCGAGTACCCTTGAGCGGCAAGAACAGCATTTATGCCGTTAATTCCATTATTCGGGTGAGCTATCAGCGATGATATGGTGGGGAAACCGCCATAATGCTCATGTAGATAAACCGTCCACAGATAAGTAGCCCCATAATTCGCCAGAGTAGCTTCTAATCTGGGCCAGTAGACCAGAGAAGTCTGTGTGGCGCGCTCAAAGGACCTCACATGCGCGGAGCTATCTGAGTCATACCCACATAAAACCAAAGCCGCATAGTCGGCGCATCCCTCGTTTACCCAGCGATCCTCATCGGGGTCGTGATGCCAATGGAGCAGATGCTGAAACTCATGAGCCAAAAGCTCATACGACATATCACTGCCCACTTCCAGCGGATCAGCATCAACATAGATCATTTCCACCTCATTGCTGTAGACCATCATACCAGTGCTGGGATCCCGGAAAGAGCCGCGCTCCTGATTTAATGGATCGAAATAACCAGCAACGAAGTCGCTAAAACCACTACTGCCATCAAGTATGTCCAGAACAAGAATATATATTTTGGGATCTTTGTCAATCTCATCCGGCGCTGAACCTAAAGTCTCTGTCTCAAGCTCATATATCCCTCTGAAGGGATCCGTGGGAGTTGACTCATCAAAAGCTCTCTTCAGTTTTACCACGCCTGTTTGCGTTACAGCCCCGCTCTGCCATTGTTTATCCTCAACAAAGATATAACAAAATTCACCTACTGCCCGGCATGTGGTATCTGTGGTATATTGGTTGCCAAAGCGGGAAAAATCCACCGCATAGAACGTCCTCTGATCGCCCACCTGCGGCTGCTGCTGGGCACGTCCGGGCGCTAACGGGCTTTGGCCGCCCATATCTATCAGTTGATGCCTTCTATCTATCAGATAGTGCGTGCCATCTATCCACGTTCTGGATGCTGGATGCTGGATACTGGATGCTGGATACTGGATACTGGATGCCAGATAATGAATACCAGCATTCAGAGTCGAGCATAGGGTATTGGGAGTAAAACAGAGCGGCAATGCTATGCATACGCCAATGAATAGAGATAAAGCCCGCCACGAAACGGGGCACATGGTTCTAACTAATAGACCTATAGACCTATAGACCCATAGACCCATAGACCTATAAACCCATAGAGCTAATTCTCTTTGCTTTCGTTTTCCTTTGCTTCCTGGGATTTGCACAATTCCTCTAATCTCTGCTGAAGTGAGTAATTTTTCGGCTTTATCTCAAGCGCTTTTTCCCACTCCAGAACAGCTTTCTCGGTAAATTTTCCGCCCTTTTCAAGATACGCTTCGCCCAGATGTTCGCGAATCGCACTATCATCAGGGGTAAACTGCACGGCTTTTTCCAGTTCCTCAATAGCTTTATCCAGATCTCCCAGCTTGAGGTATGCCCATCCAAGACTATCACGAAAAGCCCCGTTCCGGGGTTCCTCTGCCACAGCTTCCCTGATGAGGTCAACTGCCTCTTCCAGATTGGTGCCATTTTCAACAAACATATAGCCCAGGAAATTATAAGCATTGGGTTCTTCTGGCTCTAATTCAATATGTTTGCGCAAATGCTGTTCTGCAAGCGACAACTCACCCCTGGCATCATATACCATAGCTATGTCATAATGGATGCCAGTATTCCCCCGTTCCTTCAGCATCTCTTTGTATATGTCTATAGACTTCTGAAAATGTAAGTCAGCCCGACTATCACCTTTCCCTTTATAAGCCGCTGCAATTCTGTAATGAGCTTCAGCAAGCAAAGCTTTTTCTGTTCCGCGTCTTCTCAGGGACCTTTGCAATTTAGGTATGAATTTTGTCAACCCAAGTATGGCCTCATCAAATTTATCTATTGACACATACATTTCGGCCAGCAAGAGATTCATAGATGAATCCGCAGGAACTCGCTTCAGCACAATGAGACATTCCTCAATAGCCTCCTTGCTCTGGCTCTGGCGGGCATAAAGATAAGCCAGATGGAAATGTGGTCTCAGATCATCCCCCCGGAGCTTCGCGGCAGCGCCCAATTCCTTAATAGCTTTTTCTGTTTCCCCGATTCTGGAATAGGAGTACCCAAGCTTGTAGCGAAGTTCAGGATCATAGGGCCTCAACTTTACCATATTTGAAAGCGGTCTGGAAGCTCCGCTGTAGTCCTCGTCTTTATACAAAAGACCAGCCAGCCGGTACTGAAGCTCAAGATGGTCAGGTTTCAGCTCCGCGGCTATTTTGAATTCAGCGATCGCTCCCTTCAGATCCTTGCCCTGCTTAAGAATACCGGATAAGTAACGAGCATCAGCGTTATCAGGATTCAATCTCAGAGCCATTCTAACCGCGATGTTGGCCCTACGGGGATCTTTCAGAGCAATCAGCGTCTTAGCCATTTTTGTATTTAAGTACGACGAACGCTTATCAATATTAAGCGCATCAAGTAACTGCGCTCTGACCCTCCTGTAGTCTCCCATGTGTTCCCAGTAAATAGCCTTGCATAGCGCGGCATAAGCTTTAATTTCGGGATAGCGATCCGACGGCCTGACGCTCTCATCCGCTTGCTCTGTAAGTTGTGCAGCCGCCAAACCCGAAACACCCAGTAGAAATAGTATTGTGGTAATACCAATGCAACTAATACAAATTCGCTTGAAAAGCGTCATTATCCAAAAGCCTCCGCAACAATTAAGGTCAGTCGATATCAATACTCAATACTCGACATCCAGTATCCAGCATCAAGACCTCAGAGAGATAAGTTTTCCTGTCCCTCCTCCTCACTACCTTCATCCTCATTGGCTTCATCACCATTGACTTCATCACCATTGACTTCATCACCATTGACTTCATCACCATTGACTTCATCACCATTGACTTCATCACCATTGACTTCATCACCATTGACTTCATCACCATTGACTTCATCATCACCTGAAGCAGGCACTTTGGCAATATCACTGACCAGATCATCCGGGTGAAGAGCTATCAGACGGACGCCTTGAGTATTTCGCCCGATGGTGCGTATACCCGCGATAGGTAGCCGAATGATCATTCCGCCGGTAGTCATAACAATAAGTTCGTCGTCATCCGCGACGTTTTTGGTTCCCACTACCGGGCCATTTCTGATACTGGTCTTAATGGTGATAACGCCCTTTCCAGCTCTCCCCTGCCTTCTATATTCGGACATATCGGTTCTTTTTCCAAAGCCTCTTTCAGTGACCACCAGCAGAGATGCATTAGCTTCAGCGATCTCCATACCCACCGCGTAATCGCCTTTCCTCAGGTTGATGCCCTTAACTCCTCTAGCTGTTCTCCCAATGCTCCTGGCATCTGCCTCGGCAAATCGGATGGACATGCCCTCATGCGTGACGATAATAACATCCTGTTCTCCATCAGTGAGCTTAACGTCCATCAAAACGTCGTTATCATCAAGAGTCTGTGCGATTATCCCCTTAGAGCGGGGATGGCTGTAAGCAGTGAGATTAGTCTTCTTGACTATGCCGTTCCGGGTGACCATAAACACATAGTGCTCATCGTCGAACTCTTTTACCGGCACAAAGGCAGCTATTTTTTCGCCTGACTCAACCTGGAGGAGATTAACAACGGCTTTACCTCTGGCGGATCTTCTGCCCTGCGGTATCTCAAAAACCTTCAGCCAGTGACATTTCCCTCTGTCGGTAAAAAACAAAATGTAGTGATGAGTAGAGGCAACAAACACCTGCTCTACAAAGTCTTCCTCCTTAGTACCCATGCCTCTTATACCTACTCCACCTCTGTGCTGCTTTCTGTAGGTTGACAGCGGTATCCGCTTGATGTACCCGGTGTGAGAGATAGTCACCACCATATCCTGCTCGGCTATGAGATCCTCTATGGTGAGATCCTCCACCCGCTCAATGATCTCACTTCTGCGCTCATCGCCGTACTTTTCTTTCAGCTCCAGCAATTCCTCTTTGATAGCATTTCGCACCAGCGCTTCGCTTTCAACAATCGATCCCAATTCCTGGATATTGACCAGCAGCTCGGCATATTCAGTATCTATCCTCTGCCTCTCAAGCCCGGTCAGTCGCCGGAGTGTCATTTCCAGAATAGCGTCAGCCTGAGCATCAGTAAGCTCAAAATCTGACATCAGTCTCTCTTTAGCCTCAGCCGGCGATCCGGATTCTCTTATTGTCTCTACAATTGTATCCAGGTTGGATAACGCTATCTTCAGTCCTTCGAGTATGTGAGCGCGGCTCAATGCTCGGTCCAGATCAAACTGGGTGCGGCGCAGAACAACCTCTTTGCGATGCCGAAGGTAGAGGGCGAGGATCTGCTTCAGATTAAGCAAGCGCGGCTGGTTATCTACAATTGCCACCATGTTCGCGCTGAAATTCATCTGCATTCCGGTATGTTTATGCAACTGATTCAGGATAACCTGAGCTATCTCATCTCTTTTCAATTCAATAACCAGACGTATGCCATCTCTGTTGGATTCATCCCGCAGATCAGAAATCCCCGTGATAGTCTTAGCGCGTACCAGGCTGGCGATATTCTCCTTCAGTTTGGTTTTGTTTAACTGATACGGTATTTCAGTTACGACTATGCTCTCCCTGCCGTTTTTAGCCCTTTCTATAATAACCCGGGCGCGCATCGTAATGGAGCCTCTCCCGGTCCTGTAGGCATCCCTTATGCCATCCCGACCGAGGATCAAGCCACCTGTGGGAAAATCAGGCCCTTCAATGACCTCCATAAGATCATCCGTACTCGCATCCGGGTTTTCCAGAAGCACTATGGCTCCGTCGACTATCTCGCACAAATTGTGCGGTGGTATATTGGTCGCCATTGCTACAGCTATTCCAGAAACGCCGTTAAGCAGCAGATTAGGCAATCTCGCCGGCAGAACTACAGGCTCCTGCAATCTCTCATCGAAATTCGGTCTGAAATCTACAGCATTTTTGCCAATGTCAACCAGCATCTCCCTGGCTATCGCCGACATACGCGCCTCCGTATATCTCATAGCCCCTGGCGGGTCACGGTCAATAGAACCGAAATTCCCCTGTCCATCAACAAGTGGATACCTCATGGAGAAATCCTGAGCCATGCGCACCAGAGCGAAGTAAATAGCGGTGTCGCCGTGAGGATGATAATCGCCCATAACTCCGCCCACTATTTTAGCGCATTTCACAGTGGTTTTTTCGCGAGTCAGACCAAGCTGATGCATCCCATATAATATCCGACGAATACTAGGCTTCAGGCCATCTCGCACATCGGGGAGAGCGCGGTTGACGATCACACTCATAGAGTAATTCAAGTAAGATTCTTTCAGTTCATCTTCAATATCACGTGGGATGATCTTTTCTCCGATAGGCAACATACTATTAGTCTCCAAATGTGAGCTTATAACTCGATGTGTTAATCTACTAACCCATAGACCCATAGACCTATTGACTCATAGACCCATACCCCCATATCACGAGCCGTATACATCCAGATTTGTCACATACAATGCATATTTCTCAATGAACTCCTTGCGCGGCTGTACCTTGCTGCCCATAAGAGTCGTAAACATCTGGTCAGCCTCCACCACGTCCTCCAGCCTTATCTGGATCAGAGTTCTTACCACCGGGTCCATGGTAGTCTGTTGGAGTTGTTCAGGGTTCATCTCTGACAATCCTTTGTATCTCTGAACGCTGATCCCGCGCTTTCCTATTTCCAGTATACGATTGAGTAATTCCTCCGTAGAAGTCGCCGTATCTTCCCTGTCGCCCTTTTGCTGTATTATTCTGAACAGAACATCTGGCTCCTTACCACTATTGGCGCTGAAGAAGTCCTGGGGGAGAATATTCTTTCGGCCAAGCTTCTCTAAAATCTCTTTCATCTCTCTTAGCTCCGGCAGATCAGATACCTCCTCAACCACCACTTCAATTTCCGGATCTGTAGACTCCGACAGCAGGTCCAGTTGCTCGGCCTCTGGTGGGCCTAAGGGAGCATCATCCCCAACTTGCTCACCCTCGAACCTGAAATACTCTCCCTTGTCAGTTCTCACTCTGTATAATGGCGTTTCAATGCCCTGAATGAATCGCTCTCTGAATAGCCTATGCGCGTCAATGCCTCTACGCCGCAGACCCAGGAACAGACCGTCCACAGCGCCAATCCATTCAATTATCTGGTGAGCCTGGAGATCCGTGTATGGTTTATCCTGCCTGGTATTTTGTACCGTCACATCACTGAGAGCCTGTTCAGTAAGGTATTTGTCCATCTCCTGGTCGTTCTCGATATATTTTGCGCTCCTACCTCTGGAAACTCTATATAAAGGCGGTTGAGCGATGTAGAGATGGCCTTTCTGGATCAACTCTGGCATCTGTCGGTAGAAAAATGCCAGTAGCAGCGTTCTGATGTGCGCGCCGTCCACGTCCGCGTCTGCCATGATAATTACTTTGCCGTATCTAAGCCTGGACAGATCGAAATCGTCCTGCCCTATGCCCGTGCCCAAAGCCGAGATCAGGGTTCTTATGGTGTTATTTGCCAGCACCCTATCCAGCCGCCACTTCTCCACGTTGAGTGTTTTGCCTCGCATGGGGAGAATGGCCTGAAACTTGCTATCCCTGGCCTGTTTTGCCAGTCCGCCCGCCGAAATACCCTCCACCAGGAATACTTCGCTGGCGGCAGGATCTTTTTCCCGGCAATCAGCCAGAGTTCCCGGTAGAGAAGCATCATCCAGAACGCCTTTTCTCCTTGTCAGTTCTCTCGCCTTCCGAGCCGCTTCTCGCGCCTGAGAAGCCAATACGCTTTTCTTAATTATTGAGCGTGCGACTGAGGGGTTTTCCTCCAGAAAAGTGCTCAATTCCTCATTCACAACGGACTCCACGATGCCCTGAACTTCCCTGTTTCCCAGCTTATTCTTCGTCTGTCCGCCGAACTGAGGCTCAGGCACTTTTACGCTCACCACAGCCGTTAAGCCTTCCCTGATGTCATTTCCCTGCAAGCTGGATTCAGCATCCTTAATCAGATTATTTTTCCGCGCGTAATCATTGAAAACACGGGTAAGAGACGATCTGAAGCCGGTCAGGTGAGTTCCGCCATCAAGTGTGTTGATATTATTGGCAAAACTGAACACCTGTTCAGAGTAGTCGTCGGTAAACTGCATCGCCACCTCGACCACCACATCATCCCGCTCTTTCTGAATGTATATGGGATCTCTGTGCAGCGTGTCTTTGTTCTGATCCAGCAATTGGACAAAAGAAACAATGCCACCTTCGTATTGGAAAATTCGATCTTTTCCCGTTCTTTCATCCGTAAGGGATATTTTCACTCCTCTGTTCAAAAACGCAAGTTCACGCAATCGGTTGGACAGCGTATCAAAACTGAAACCGATCTCTCCAAAGACGGTCGTATCTGGCATAAAAGTCTGTATGGTACCGGTACTATCGGCCTCGCCGACCACTTCCATCTCCTCTACCGGGTCGCCTCTTTCGTATCTCTGCTTGTAGATTTTCCCATCCCTTTTTACAATCATCAGAAACCACTCTGATAGGGCGTTCACCACAGAAAGACCAACCCCATGAAGCCCTCCAGCCGTCTTATATCCGATCTCGCTCTTCCCATCAAATTTTCCGCCGGAGTGCAGTGTGGTCATAATAACTTCCAGAGCAGACCTGCCGCTTTCGTGCATATTATCCACAGGGATGCCGCGGCCATCGTCTTTGACTGTGACGCTGTTATCTGGATGTATAATCACATCAATCTCCGAGCAGTGCCCGCCAATAGCTTCGTCAACGCTATTGTCTACCAACTCCGTTACCAACTGATGCAATCCATCAGCATCGGTGTTGGCGATATACATGCCCGGACGTTTTCTGACGGCTTCTAGTCCTTCCAGTACCTGAATATTTTCAGCATTGTAGGATGACATTTGAACTTACACCTCTCTTACGTTTCTTACGTTGGGTCTATGAATCTATGGGCTTTTTACTGTCAGCGCTTCTGATTTTTGAAAGTTTGCTCTGGCTAGTAAACAGTTGCCTCAAAGAATCCTGGATTTCCTCATCATCGATCTCTGCAACAGTCTGGTTTATTCGCTCCAGTTCTTCTTGATCTAACTGCATACTGTTAAGTCTCTTGATATAGTCGTCTCTGTTTTCAATTTCCTTTTTTTTCTCAATTCTGCCCACGCGAAAAATAATATCCTTGACCACGCGCTTGCCCATTAACACGTTGATCTTACGTATGAATTTTTGCTTGTAAAACGTCAATTGGTGCAGGATAACGGAGTCAGTAACCCTTACTAACATCCTCCCCTGTCTGATAGCAGTTGGCTCTGTTCTGGCAGCCAGACTCGACGCAACATCATTCCACAGGAGTAATGCCTTGCACTCCTCCATTTTCTCACCCAATTCATCCCGGCTCAATACATCCTGTAAAATGTTTTTAACGCTTTGCTGTCCCATTTCGTACACAACCGCCTTCCACGATAAAGAGTTTGTAGTCAGAAGAAATCATCGGGATGCCATCGGAACTGGTGGCTGTTAAGAACGTCTGAACAGGTATATTGTCTAAAAGATGAAAAAGAAATGAAGCCCTGTTCTCATCAAGCTCCGATGTGACATCATCCAGCAGGATAATTGGGTACTCGTCCAATTTCCTACCTACAAGCTCCAGATTGGCCATCTTTAGCGCCAAAACCCCTGTGCGCTGCTGCCCTTGTGAACAAAACTTTCTGGCATCCGCGCCGTTTATTGTAAATATAAGATCGTCCCGATGAGGTCCTACAGACGTTAATCCACGCCTTATATCTACATCAACAACGCTATCGAGAGCTTTTTCATATACTTGACTGATCTCAGGATTTTCGGAGTCAAAGTCACATTCCAGCGAATTCTGATACTGTATATCCAACTCCTCCAGATCGGACGTCAGTTGCTTGTGCTTTTCTTTCGCAAGTTCCGTCAAATCAGAAACGGTGGAATACCTCTGCCTGATAATCTCAGAGCCGGCCTCTATCAGCAAAGCACTCCATGAATCCAGAGCGGCCGCTTCAGCACTAACGCCCCTGTCCCTGATATTCTTCAGCAATTCGTTTCTCTGCTTGAGCGCTGAATTATATTTCTGGAGCGCATGAAGATAAGATGGGCTGATCCCGGAAATCAGTATATTCAGAAATCTGCGGCGTTGAGAAGGAACACCTTTCACCAGAGATAAATCCTCAGGCGAAAACATCACCACGCTTATCTCACCTATTACGCTGGATATCCTCTCCTGTGTTTTGCCGTTTATCCTGACCCTCTTTTTCTCTCCGCAGGCATTGGTTATCTCTACCACAGTGGACAAGCTTCTTGACGAAACCTGACCTTTTAGGTAAAACCACTCTTTTCCACGCTGGATCAGCTCATCATCCCGACTTGTCCGATGTGATTTAGCCGTGGCTAGGAAATACATGCTCTCCAGGATATTAGTCTTTCCCTGAGCATTTTCACCAGCTATCAGGTTCACGCCGGTAGAGAACTGAAGATTCAGCGACTCATAATTGCGGAAATTGCGAAGAGTTATATTTCTAAGAAACACGATAATATAGTTATGATGGTTTTCAGTTATCGGTTTTCGGTTATCAGTTTTTAGCAAGTCTGAGAAAAGATTTCTGCATCTTGTCCGGGAGGCTCACCCTACCACACGCTGATCAAAACTTCAGAGAATTTTCTAAAACTTGCTTCCTCAGTTCTATGGTTTCTGCTGATAGCTGATAGCTGATAGCTGATAGCTTCTATAGTCTCATGGGCATAATAACGCATTTATAGCCGTCTTCATCCAACGGCGTTACCAGAACGGGGCTTAGAGCATCCCTGAATTTGAAAAGAACCTCTTTTTCATCAATGGCCCGCAGCACATCCATAACGTATCGGGCATTGAAAGCTATCTCAACAGTGCCTCCCTCAATCTTCGCCTGCATTTGCTCCTGAGCTTCTCCCAACTCTGGCGTGCTGGCCGATATACTGAGTTCAGCCTCTTTAGACTCAATTTTTATGGATGGCGTCTTCGGATTAGCCAACAGTGACACACGCCTGATAACGGACAGAAGGTGCTGGGTATCAACTGTCACCTCTATCTCGTTGCTCACAGCAGGAGCCATTACGGCCTCATAGTCTGGATATTCGCCCTCGATCAATCTGGAGATGAGAGTTATGCCCTCTGTGGCAAATACAATTTGATTCTCCAGCAAGGCGATATTCACGTTCTCATCACCCGCAAAAGTTCTTATCACGTTGTTGGCAGCCTTGGTTGGAATGATAACACCAACCTCCTGATCTCCTGTCCCTATCTGCTCTTGACTGGCAACAGCCAATCTCTTGCCATCAGTAGCCACCATTTTTATAGAATCATCAGTTATGTTGAAGTAGATTCCATTCAGAAAGTGTCTTGTTTCTTCCGTAGATACGGCAAAAGCTGTCTTCTGAAACATACTACACAAAACTTTGGAGCTCAGAGTGAAAAAGTCATCGCCCAGGTCAGGCAGATTTGGAAACTCTTCATCGGTTAAGCCCACGATTCTGAACTTTGCATTCTCACAATCAATTTCGATCCTGTCATTCGCCAGAGTGGTCAGCCTGACCTTAGCCGGTTCTCCTGAATCCCCTACGGAAGGAAGCTCCCGTACTATATCAGACAATTTCTTAGCAGGGATCGTTATGGATCCGGGATCCGCAATCTCACCGTTAACTACAAATTTTATACCAACTTCTGAGTCTGTTGCAGCTAATCGAATCTGATCATCTTTTGCTCGGATCAGGACATTTGCTAAAATTGGAAATGTAGTTCTGCTTGGCGCTACATTGCCGACTATTTGCATGGCTTCCCACAGTTCTTCTCTTTCGAAGATCAGTTCCATAGCATTTCTCCTCATAGCAAAGTAAAAATTTTGTTAGTTTGAATTACTTGTTAGTTTGAATTACTCTGAATTAAGCTTCTAACTAAATTCTATCCAGGATGTTTATTCACATATCCCTTGAAAATCGACTTTGTTTCCTCCGGTTATAGTAACTGTATTAGTTCCTCTATTACTACTAATAATATTAATTTAAAAACTAGTAGTAGTAGTAGTAGGTGTATGTGGAAAAGTGGATAACTCACCTAAACCTATACGCTGTCTAGCCAAACCTATGTGGATAACCCTGTGGAAAGTTATCCACATCTATCCACATATCCACATTTTAAAAAAGTTATCCACATTTTAAAAAAGTTATCCACAGGTTATCCACAGGTTATCCACAGGTTATCCACATTCTTCTGATTTCTGCTAATATCATCATTAGAAATCGGGGCTTCAGCCTTTCATCATCAGCCTTTATGACTGATTCATTCTACTGATTCTGGTAATCTTTAATCTCTTTTATTATCTGCTCTATAGTCTTCACAAAATTCGGATCGCTTTGTATGGTTTCCTCAATCTTACTGCAAGCGTGCATGACTGTTGTATGGTCTTTTCTGCTAAAGTCCCTCCCAATGTCGATCAAAGACAGTTTTGTGAGACGGCGACAGAGATACATGGCCACGTGTCTTGGCAAAGTAACAGCCTTATGTCTCTTTCTGGACTTCAGATCTGATGGGCGAACGCTGAAATATTTAGCGACGGTTTTCTGTATGGATTCGGCTGTAATAAGTTCCGCATATTCCTCCGAATCACGCGGGATAATATCCTTAAGCGCTTCTTTGACCAGATCAACCGACAGAGGGGCATTATCCAGGTCCGCCAGTGCTAAAGATCTAATCAGGCATCCCTCCAGCTCCCTTATGTTAGAGGCAACTCGATCTGCTATGAACATAGCCACATCGTCCGGGAGATGGTTTATTCCCAGTTCCTCGCTCTTTTTTCTCAGGATGGCTATTCTTGTTTCTACTTCTGGTGTCTCCACGACAGTGATCAAACCCCATTCAAACCTGGACTTCAATCTTTCCTCGAGAGCTGGAATGTGTCGTGGATGACTATCGCTGGTCAGGACAATCTGTTTCTGAGCATTATATAGTGTGTTGAAAGTGTTGAAAAATTCTTCCTGTGTACCATCCTTCCCGCGTATGAACTGGATGTCATCTATCAACAGGACGTCCACGTTGCGATACTTATTCCGAAACTCCGGCATAGGCGAACCGAATCTTATTGACTCGATCATCGCGTTGGTAAATTCTTCGGAGTTTGTGTATGAGACTTTTACGCTGGGATCTGTGCCCTTGATGGAATTACCAATAGCGTGCATCAAATGCGTCTTTCCGAGACCTACGCCGCCGTAAATATACAATGGGTTGTATACTTTCGCAGGCGATTCTGCTACCGCCAGCGAAGCTGTGTAGGAAAACCGGTTGCTTGGTCCCACTACGAAACTGTCGAAAGTGTATTTGGAATTCAGGGCTGAAGCATCGACGAAACTTCTCGAGGACGTTTCTTTTCGCGTTGATTTGCTCTCATCCAGCCAGTTCTCTTTTTGTATAATAAATCTCACTTCCGTATCGGTGCCGGTTATTTTCCGCAGAGCGTTGTGGATCTGCTTCAAATGCTCCCCTTCTATGTAATTTCTGGTGAAGGCATTGGGCACTAATACAGACAGGACACCGTCAGCAAATGAATCCGCTCTTATTTGCTTGAGGATCATGTCAGTCTGGCCAATACTCCGCTCCACTGCATCCACTGTTTCCGACCATACTTCAACCGCTTTCATCTCTGCCATCTTAACGATCCTTTCTCAGGTATTCATGTAACTGTGTATTTGTGTATATTAGGAGCGAAGTTTCAAAAGTTATCCACATTTTATCCACATACCGTTTTGCAAGGTTATCAGTGGGATTCCAAGCCCTCTTCATTTTAAGTATATTTGGAAACACTGGAATTATCTTAGCTTATACAGATCCAAAGTTATACACAAAGTTATCCACATATGTGGATAACTTTGTAAACGCTTGATATGACTGCGATTAAGGTGAAAAAACAAGTAGTTTTTCGGAAAAAAACGCAGGTATTAGCTAAAATGTGATTTCTTTGAGAAGGCGATCTACGAAAACCGCACTAGACTAGTATTTTGGGGGAAATTTGCCCGGATAACAGGCCAAGTTATCCACAAGTTATCCACATATATCACAGACTTCGTAAAGCCTTGATTTCTCCCTGAATTACTAGGCTTATTATACCACGAAAAGCACCTTTTTGGCAAGCAAAAAAGGGGTATTCATCAATTTCACCTTGATGGAGTTTAGCTGATGAGTTATATTACATACATCCGGGGCGCGATGAGCCATCAATGACGCCAAATTGATCACTAAATCGCGGTAGAAATCTGACAGTAGGAGACCGCTCGGAAAATATAGATCACGAATGACGCGAATTAGCGAATAGCGCACGGATTTTCACAAATTTGGATGGATAAACGCGGATTGTCAATAGATGCGAATTCTATTTCCTCTCATCCCCGTAATGGAATCAATTATCAGCCAGAAACCGCCGGCGACAAGCAAACCCACGATGATGCCGATAAAGATAATTCTGGCCTTCTTATATGCCCCTACTCCGCCGTAGCGCAGAACTATCGTCTTTGCAAGCCACGCGAGGAAGAACGAAAACCACAACTGCTTCATAATCCATCCACCCTGAGCAAGATAACCCAGCGGATGCAGCGGCCACCAGAAGAAAAGTCGCTGTGCATAGATCAACAGCAGCATCACACCTGCGCCGATGCCCGTCCAGATATAGCCAGTTATGGAGACTCCTGAGGACATCTGTAGTTTCGATTCGGCGAACTGCCACGGCAGTTTGGGAAACCATTGAAAATACTGAGGATGGAGGTTCAGTCCACCCACCCTGGAGGTCAGATACAGAGTCATGAAGATACATCCAACCAGACTTAACATGACCGCCCCCACGAGTGATAATGCCCCGGCGGTAGGCTTTACCGAAGCCTTGTCCTGCACAAAAATACTGTTGGCAGCCGGCCCCATAAGATATGTCAGGAGATCGCCAGTCCAGATGAGCGTTAATCCCATAGCGATCAAACCAACTGTTCCCAGGCTTGAGGTGCCCACTGTAGATACGACGAATCCCAGCGGAATAATTGCTGGAATAATGGTCGCCATACCTGCCTGCGCCATCAATCGAGTCATTGACAGCCAGACGACAAGGGCTGATCCAACTACGAGGGGAGCGATCCAGACGGGAACTCCCGTGAGCCATACCATCACGCACATCAGGAATGTGCTAGAAAGAAATAAAGCCGCGTTGAGCCTTTCTTTTGCAAGATGCTTTCTGGCCGCCCATATCATCGCTGCAACGAGGATAATCATAGCGCCCATCTGCTGATGTGCCATGATTGTTCCATCAGGGCCGCCCGACGTCCAGTTTCCCAACACCTCCTGATGATCGCGAAAAAATGTCCCATATATCCAGCTTGCAGGAAGCGAAAGAAGAAAGAAAAACCATAAGCTGAATGACAACTGTGCCTGGATGAAAAACGCAAAGCCGAACATCAGAAAACTGACTCTGATGGGCACTTGCGGCACCCAGGAGATATTATGTGGTATCGTCCATTGGAGCCTGAACGTGGGGATATCTGGAAAGTATTGGTTCAGAGCATTCAGGCTTTCCAGCGTCATAGGAATGAAAAAGCCAATCCAGAAGAGATGCGAGCGAAAGAGTGGATTAAGCCGCGAGCCACCAGGCTCATCTTCCACCATAGCCAGCGCCACCTGCGCCACCGGAAATACCAGACGCTCCCGCTCGATCCACGTCCTGCGCAGCAAAAGCATGGCTGAAACCACCATAATCGACATGAACAGGACGAATATGGACCACCACACAAGTGGGCGCGTCCACGCCTCCCACGGAATAGGAGCGCCATCAAGCCCCTCATACATCTGCCGGGCGGCATTGGAATCCTTGAGCACTATCGTGTCCGATTGAAATGGCTGAATAAGTTTGTCCCATTCATTCTCCTCGCTCGAGTAGTAAGTTGCCCCTGTTATCATGCTGAAGAATGGCCCACCGAAGCCCCGCGTAGGGATCACGGCGGCAACCATCATCATGGCAAAAATCACCAGCAACTCGCCGCGTTTAAGCGCCCAGCCCGGTTTTACGCACCGAATGAGAAATTGCGGCCCAATGAGGATAACAAAGAGCAGAAAGAAGGCGATGGGCGTTGCGGAACTCAACCCCAGCCGCGTGCCCTGTATCAGGAATTCTGTCACCGGGAGAATCAGACCGATCCCCAGGGAAAGAATTGCTCCAATTATTATCGCGCGTTTAGTCATATGTAGATTTATGGGTCTATGAGTCTATGAGTCTATGGGTCTATGGGTCTATGGGTCTATGAGTCTATGGGTCTATGAGTCTATGGGTCTATGAGTCTAAGCAAGTTTAATAAGAAGTTCCCGCTGACCGATAGTCGGGGTTTTCCAACCCCGACCGAACAGCAATTCCGAATTCGCCAACAGTATCGTTAACTACATAGCCCCATAGACCTAAACTACCAGATTATACCTCATGCTCATTGTTTCATCAAGGAAAACTCTCACCTGTCCATGAATCCTATGAACTTCGACAACAATTGCAGATGCGCAAAGAAAGCGGAATGATGTTTTTCGTTGACTGGATAGCAGAGACCTGCTAAAATACTCATGTTTCAGAAATAGATAGCAGGGCTTTATGAGGTATAAAAAAACAGCCTCACTCTTTTGTAGGGCTAGGGAATTAACATAGTTATTCGACAGTATTCCGACAATGGTAGGTATCAGAATTAACACATTGACTATGGTACCCGTATTTTAGGAGTGTGGAAATGCGTGGTGTAGATTTGGTCAGAAGGATATTAGGCCAATGGGAAGAGAATCAGAAGCAGTTAAGAACGGTGCTTGAGAGGCATATAGAGGACTTAAAGCAAAGCACTGATTGGGCGAAGGCTGCATTCGAGGGATTTGATAATTCTCCCGTTGAGGATAACGAAATGATCGTGATGGTTGCAGTAGAATGGCAGGGACGTCAGAAACTGCTGGATGAGATGCTCGGACAACTGGAGGAAAGGCGGCGAGAACGTCAGGAAGAATTGATCAGTATACTTGCAGAGCGCATTGAAGCATGGAAAGTAAGAGCCAGTCGAGATAAATGAGGCCTGCAAATTAGCACATACATACGCCCATATTCGTAGAACGAGGACTGAAGCAAGTTTTAGAAAGTCCTCCGAAGTTTTGGTCAGCGTGTGGGAGGGTGAGCCTCCATACGCATTAAGCTAAGCAGATGAAAGTGATAAATCCAGATGCGTGAACCCCGTAGGGGTGGAATGTTTATAGATTGTATGCTCAAAACAACCTCTA
>SDBT01007034.1_pt1 | contig 18577 bp, 16 predicted proteins | sample 2277101 | NCBI WGS metagenome assembly SDBT01 (sample SAMN10404973, study PRJNA504765) | marine sediment metagenome | isolation source: marine sediment core GS10_PC15, 103 cmbsf | place: Arctic Ocean: Southern Knipovich Ridge | collected 2010
TTGAACATACGATGGTTAGGAGAGTGATTTCTTTGGAGGAGGTCTTAGCAGAAAATTTTAGTAGCGTTAAGGCTTGTTTTTGTGTTGAGTTCGGTATAGGAGATGTCCCACTATAATAATAATGACCAATAAGATCATAAGGACCATAGCGGCGTATGAACTATAGGATGCCACCTGGTCATGCAACTGGCGCAGAAAAAAGGCCCAGCCAAAGATAGCCACACAAGTTCCAGCCAGCACGGCGGTCATAATAACCCAGAGTCGCAGGCCCAGTAGAAATCCAATCACACAACCAACTACCGGGCCGGTCATCCAGAAGGGAATCCAGACGAAAACAAATAGCCCTATGATACCATACCTTTGAACTATACCCTTTTTGGCTTCTGCTGCATTGCGGATACGCTCGAATATATTCTTGAGCCAGTTAATCACCAATAGTTGTCGCCAGCTAAACACAAACAATGGATAGAAAATAAGAACCGTAATTGTTTCAATTACTATACACATCGGGATGACCGTGCTGTGTTTAAGGTACAGAGAATATCCGTAGGCCATGCCGACGGCTCGGCCGAAGATGATTTGACTAGCGGTCATTCCAATGAGAACTTGGGAATCCTCCGGAGAAAATAGAATCCTAATCCCGAGCCAGAAAGCGTATATGAATGCCAGAGCAACTCCGGCCATTAAAAGGCGACCCTCAGAGTAGGTCAGAAGAGTTGTTTTAAACTGCTTTTTCTTCTCCGAGGTCGACTCGATTACTGGTTGTTCAGCTTTGTCTCCCATACCTTACAACATCCAATCGTGGAGTAAATGGCGATGAACTATTTTAATTCATATTTTCTACATTAAACGCTTATCTACACAACCAAGCTTTACAATACCACGATAATATCAAGATTTTCTTTCAGCCGCAATCGCTGAAATTATAATGACCTTTCAGCTGTAAAAAGAGTAGGAAAATCCATACAACCGCAATATAACCAAAAGCCCAAATATCTCATAAAATCACAAAAAATTCATACTTGTCAACATTTTCCACCAAACTAAAAATCTCATCCGCCAAAGGCGGATTCCACAGTTTTTACTTTTCCTTTTTTACTTTTTACTTGCTTCTCGTGTTTTTTCGCACTTTTTGCCACTTTTTGTCAATTTTTCTTTTGTCACTCGAAATGAGCTAACTCTTTCGTGGAAAAGGGGATAAGGAATTTTTCAAAAAAGTCCTAAAAACTAAATGTCCAAACGCCCCCCTAACAACGAACTCCCCAGCTATTTTCATTACTTAAAGCTCCAGGCACACAAAATCCTTATCAAACTCTTTCCATTTTAACAACGTCTCATAAAATATTGTTTTTTTTGCCAAAAATCCGCTTTTTCAATACTTTTTATCCTTGACAACTCCATCGTCCGATAGTTAAATTAGGGCAGAAAGGCAATATAGATAGGCCTTCCGTCAGATGGATTTGGTTAATGGAGAGGATTAGATAAAATGAAAGATTTATTTACTACCGGCGAAGCTGCTGAAATTTGCAAGATCAGCCAGCAAACTATCATCAGATGTTTCGATTCCGGCCGATTAGAGGGATTCCGCGTGCCCGGCTCAAAGTTCCGCAGAATTCCTCGTAACAGCCTGGTAGCATTTATGAGAGCGAACAACATCCCGCTGGACAAATTAGACTCCGGCAAAAAGAAAGTGCTTATCGTTGATGATGATGCTGAAATCGTCGAGCTTATGGTGGACATTCTTGTCCGCGACGGCAGATTCGAAATCGAAACCGCAGCAAGCGGTTATGAAGCGGGAATATCAACCGAGCAGTTCCGGCCTGACCTGATACTGCTGGACTATATGCTGCCCGATGTCAACGGCAACGTCGTCTGTCACACCATAAAGAAAAACCCGGAATTCGAAAATATCAAAATAATCATCGTCAGCGGCGTTATAAAACGGGACGAAATAGACCAGCTATTAAAAACCGGCGCCGAAGATTTCATAAAAAAACCATTTAATATTGCTGAACTTACCGACAAAATCACCGAAGTTCTACAAATGAAATAAATAATTCAAACTGCACGATTTTGTAAATGTGCATCAGGTTAGGGAGGCAGGAGTCAGAAGAAAAAAACAAGTATTTTTCCGGGTTGTGGACTCGATTCTTGAGACCCGAGGCTGAATTCTCTGTGCTCGTAATTTTTAATCGTGGATTTTCCTGATTTTGCGGAAATTGTTTTACTACAGAAAGCGCTGAGCCCAGAGTGTTTTTATATAGAATTAATACTGATTCATACTGAGTAAAAAAACAGCAACATACGAGGACAAGTAAATGTCGAACAAAATGGCTGAAGCGGCAGAGACCCAGGCGGTAGAGCTTGCTGTTTATCAACTTGATTCACTTTCCATACCTCCTTCAATCGCAGCAAGGATTCTATCCGGGCTCATCGAGCAGAAGAGCTCCGATTTAGCTGAAATAATTGAATTGGTCCCGGCCCTAACAGCCAAGGCCTTTTCGCTCATCGGCAAAGAAGGTATAAATCTGGCCGAGGAAAAATTCTTTCTCTGCAGGGCACTTGATAAATTGCCGGCAGAAGCAGTTCGCAATGCCTTTTTTTCTATCAAAGTTTCTCTGCCAACCGACAATGACAAAGCCATTATAGAAAAGGAACTTTTGCTTCATTGTCTTGCTGTTGGCTGCTGTGCGGCGGAATTAGCGGTAACAGTTTCGCCCCAAATTAATCCACAGTTGGCTTATTCGGCCGGTCTGCTGCATGATATCGGCAAGCTTGCTCTGAATGAGGTGATGCCAAGAAGCTCAGCCCGAATTGCAGAAGAAGCAAAATCGCAAAAGGCCTCGTCGTTGGCCACCGAGCAAAAACATCTCGGCACCGACCATACAATCCTCGGTAAACGGTTAGGGCAAAAATGGCATTTCCCTGAAGAAATTATCCTGGCCATCTGGCTTCACCACAGTAATACCGGCTCAATTTCTCAAGGTATGCCCGAAGCAGCAATCGCCCAAATCGTTCGGTTGGCTGATTTGATTGTGCGGCAATGCGGGCCAGGCCAATCAGGCAGTTACGATACGGCCGATTTGCCGGACGAGATTGCCCAATCACTTGCAATTACACAGGAGCAATTAGAGCGAATCCGCAGCGGCCTTGGTGAGAAAGTTCAACAAAAGTCCAAAGTTCTGGGGCTGGATTTGCCTGATGCAGTTAAAAAGTATTGCGAGGCCGCTCACAGCACCGCTGTTCGATTAGCACGGGAAAGCACAAAATTGTCTCTGGAAAATCACCGGCTTCAAAGCACTTCAAGCCATCTGGATTTTATGACAGAATTTCTTCTGAGCACAAACTCGGCCAAACCGCCTATTGAAATAGCCCAGGATTTTGCTGTTCGCTGGCAGAAGTTTTACCAGACAGGCAGGGTTTGTTTGTACATTGTGCCATCGGCTAATTCAGAGATTCTTGAAGCAGTTGTTGTAGAAAATCTGTTAGAGGCAAAGAAAGTTTGCCTCAGATGGCCTGCAGGTTCTGAGCCGATACCCAAATCAATAACAAAGGATTTTGCGATTCTTGAGGCAGGGGACTATGTTGAGTGGCTGTTTGACCAATTAGACGTTGAGTTTGAATTGAGCCAGAGCAGGATTTTGCCTTTGCTTAGCGGAGGTAAAGCGGTCGGAGCGATAGTTTTTGAGCTTCGCTATCCGGGTGATGTGGAAGAATTCCGTGAGAACTTCAAGGGGTCTGCTTCCGTAGGTGCCGCTGTTTTAGATATTGCGCTTGCGCAGCAGAGGCAGCAGCATTTTGCCGAGCAATTCTCTAAACTACTGACAAAAGCAGGTGAGCGGCCGGGACAGCAAATAACTCAGCAGCAAGAGCCGGCAAAGCAGGTACAAGCCGTTCCGGAGGAAGAAAAACTTGAGCAGGAGCAGGGAACTCTACCGAAGGTGATGGCAGGAGAGAGCAGTATTGCCCATCTGGTTGAGGTGGCAGCGGGGGCGGCACATGAATTGAATAACCCACTCTCTGTAATATCGGGGCGAACAGAGATACTTGTGGAAAGTGAAACCGACCCGGAAAAGAAAACGATCCTGAAACAGATTCAGGAAAATGCCAACAAATTATCTCATATTATTAACGACCTGATGAGTTTTGCCTCTCCGCCGGAGCCAAAGGTAACCAAAACAAGCATCAAGCAGCTCCTTGATGAAGCTTCTCAGCTGGCTGCACAGAAACAAAATATCGAAGAACTGGATGTGAAGGTTGAGATTGCTGAAGATGTTAAGGACGTTTTTGTGGACTCAGCGCAGATTGTCTCAGCGATAGCAAACATTTTTTGTAATTCTCTCGAATCATACGAAGAAGGGTTTGGGCCGATCGAGGTTGCCGCAGTTAATAATGCATCCGGCACTTCCGTGAAACTTAAAATTATTGACACGGGGTGCGGGATGGATTTTGAGACGCTGCAGAAGGCAATCCAGCCGTTTTTCTCCTACAGGCCTGCGGGTCGAAAACGCGGGATGGGTCTTGCGTACGCCGTTCGTCTGACGGAGCTGAACGGGGGTTCGCTGGATATAAGGAGCAAAGTCGGCAGCGGAACGACAGTAACAATCTCTCTGCCAAACAAGTGAAAGCCGTGGGGTTGTTAGGATTAATTTCTCGCCACCAAGACACGAGAAGCAAATCAAAAGTTAAAAATCAAAAATTAGTTCGTATCTCGTGGTTCGTGAATTGTATTTCGGAGCATAAGAATAAAACCACAGCACCAATTGGATTTAACTATAGGTGTAATTGGTGCGGGGTGGGCAGGCCAGGGCAGAATATATTGACTATTATGAAATTTTTGTGATTTTACCTACTATTTAGTGTATTAGTTGTGTTTCGGTTGTATGGATTTTTCTCACTTTTTACAGGCGCGAGGGCATTAGAATCTCAGCGTTTGTGTTTGAAAGAAGATTTTGATGTATAGTAGGATCGAAAGGCGAAAAATGTTTCTAAGAGTGTTAAATGGGAAATCTTGGTTAATATACACGACTGCTATTGTGCTTTGTTTTTCTATAGCAGTACCACTCTTGCTGATGTATATCATCGCTCCTTGGCTGGTATCACGTGTCAGCCAAACCGCTTACATGGCAATTATCGAAATATGCTTTTGGACAATAGGCCTCGGAGCAGTGATTGTAGTTATTTGCTGGGAACGTCAATCGCTCCGGTCAATTGGTTTACGCCGCTTGACTATGAAGGAAGGCCTACTATCCCTGTTGCTGGGCATATTACTGTTCGTACTGGTACCTACGTTGGGGATTTTCATAGAACGTTTCGTTGGCATCTCGACAAGAATGATGGATATGGTGGAAGCATAGGCTCAGTTTCCAATTTGGTTGCGCGCTCTACTGGCAGCTAGAGCAGGTTTCGTAGAAGAAATATTGTACCGAGGGTATCCGATTGAACGGGTAAACCACCTGACTGGTAGAATCTGGCCCGGAGCATTGATTGGTCTCATCATTCATACTGCCATCCATATACCACCTTTAGGCTTAGGGCATACCGTCGGCGTGGTTTTTCCGATCAGTGTAATCCTAACAGGACTATATGTGTGGAAGCGTAATCTTACTCTAAATATCACGGTACATTTCTTAGTCGACTTTTTGGTGCTGGTGTTATTGCCTGAGTTGGATGTTGTATAAGTCATTTTATTCAAAGATCTTACATATTATTTGCTCTGTAAAGCTACTACAGTCTCCAATTAAATGCCATTTGCAACAGATCATTACTCGGCCAATTGTCGACAAGAAATAAAGGATTTGGAAACTTAATGGCCAGCATTCAGAAAACTGTCTTCTCAAGGTGGAATCATTCAGGAAGGCGGACCGCGGACCAGACACTTGCAAAAAGTAGTTGAATTGTCTGGCTAATCCTGTTATAGTGGCACCCTAAAAACCTGAGAATGGAAGCGTTTAATGGTATTTGGTGAAATATTTGATTGAAGGATTATGAAAATATTCATTGTAAATAAATTTTATCCTCCTGATGCAACCGCTATCGACCACAAACTGACTATGACAGCTGGCTGTCTGCTTAACTACATATCATTTTGTGTCGTCGCTGCCTGGAAATTACTTCTCCTGCTTTCTTGGCATGTGCATATGGCTGTGGGAACCCTTGGCTTTGTCATGCTGCGTAGTACTTTACAACTTTTGTTTAAAAATCCCCAGCAGGTCTTTCAAATTATCAAACTGTGTATAGGGGTTTCCATGTCTTACAGCATATTAAAAATAGGAAATTTATTGCTTTGCAACCTCGTAAATAATCCATTTGATACTCTGATTGAGACAGTTGATACCTAACATGGCCTCTGATGTTTTGATTACTTAGTGGCGAGAGTTGCTTTTTACCCGAAAGGCGTTTCACTGCAGCCCAAGGGGACGGAGTCTGAGAAGATTGGTTATGGATTATTGATTTGTCAGCATTATCTGTGGTGAAACAATAATAATCAACGGTATTGGCGGCTACAGCAGTTATTATAGAAGCGATGCAAATCCAGCAACACCGTAATGGTCGCACTGTAAAGTTAAGCGAACGCCAAAGGCACAGAGAGGGTTCTCTGCGCCTTCGGCGTTTTTTTCACTGGCCAGACTCCGGATAGCCGAAATACTATGATTAGAAAGTTGTTTTCCAGCCAACTCCGAGTCAACATGGCCTCGGGAACGTTGACAATGGTTATTAATACTGTTGTCATGATCATAGCTTTTCCGGTGTTTTTACATTTTCTTGGCTATGAAAAATATGGTGTCTGGCTCGTTTTGGCGACAGTTTTGAGTTTTGCGCAATTGGGTGATCTTGGGATAGGTCCGGCGATTGTAAAACTTGTGGCTGAAGAGCATGGCCGTAATGATATTAAGGGTGTTCAACGTTATATTACAACGGCCCTGGCAATGCTGTGTATAAGCGGCACAGTTGTCTTATCGGTGATACTGGTTTTCAAGACTCAGATAACAATGTTTTTCAAGTTAAGCGATGAAAATGCAAGGATGGTTTTGTGGTTATTACCCTATATCGGCATTTTAAGCGTTTACGTTTTTATGGTTCAGGCATTGAATGCTGTACTCTCCGGTTTGGGGCGAATGGATTTAGCAAACTACATCCAATCGGCTGGCCGAGTTGTGATCGTGGTTGTTGCCGGTATATTGCTTTATAATGGTCGTGGCATTGAAAGTCTGCTTATTGGATACGTTACTTCGTACGTCCTTGTCCATATCGCGAGTCTGGTTTGTATTCGTCGTATAGCCCGCATTCGCCTTCTGCGGATGGACAACCTCGATGTTCATCGCGGCAGAGGCCTTCTGCGATTCGGCAGCGCCTTGTTAGGCGGTTCGATTATGGTTATGCTGTTTGACCCTTTTAATAAACTGATGCTCTCGCGATACGCAGGGGTTTCCACTATTCCAATTTATGATATTGCTTATAGAGGCAGCAAGCAGGTTAGAGCTTTGATTGAAACCGGTCTTCGGCCACTCATGCCGGAAATCAGCAGAATCGGTGCTAATATGACAACGTACGCCCGGAATAGAATAACTCAGCTAAATCGTCGTGCGATAAGGCTTATATTTCTTTTCGGCGTCCCTTTGTACGCTGGATTGATTATATTGCTCACACCTCTCCTAAAGTTTTGGTTGAGAGAGCAGTTTGTTAATGAACTTCCTATTGTATTCAGGATTATGCTTATCGGTACTTTTCTAAGCTTATTTAGCGTCCCAGCTTACTATACATTGTTGGGCCTGGGCATGGTTCGTTATACGCTGATGTCTCAGATTGTCTCGTCGGCAGTAAACGCTCTGATAGTATTAATTGTTGTTTTTGTTTTCCGAAGAAGCTTATCGGTGGAAACGGTGTCCCTAGCAGTGTTTTCGGCGACAATAGCAAGTACTTCTTATTTAATGTGGCATAACCACCGGAAAGTTTTAAAAGACCAGCCATAGAACGAATGGCTTCATTTTGAGACTTTGTCGATAAATTTCCAACATGTAATAAGGGATGGCTAATGCATGATACAGCATTGTTAAACGCGGAAAGGTTTTTTAATGTCTACGTCCGGCAGACAGAGAACACTGTGGTAGTCGATATTGGCGCCCAGGATGTTACTGGAAGCTTGAAGCAATTCTGCCCAAAAGGAGCCAAATATATTGGTGTTGATTTTGTGGCAGGTAAAGGCGTCGATGTCGTATTAGATGACCCATATCGATTGCCTTTTGAAACTGAATCCATAGATGTCGTTGTCAGTTCGTCATGTTTTGAACACTCAGAATTCTTTTGGGTCCTTTATCTTGAGATTTTACGCATACTAAAGCCTTCTGGTATATTCTATCTTAATGTTCCGACAAATGGCAGATTTCACAGATACCCCGTTGATTGCTGGAGATTTTACCCTGATAGCGGCCACGCACTTGCCAAATGGGCGCATTCTAATGACCTGAATACTGCTGTATTGGAATCTTTTACAAGCAATCAAATTAGGCTTTGGAATGACTATGTTTGTGTATTCATAAAAGACCAAAGGCATGCGGATAAATATACAAGGCGAATTCTCGACTCGTTCACCGATTTTACAAATGGGTCTGTTTTCAATCAACAGTCGAAACCAACGTATCTGCTTAACGAGAGCGAGATGCCTCAAGACCAGCGTTTTTTAGGGTGGAGAATTAATAAGTTTGTTTTACGATTTTTGCAAAAGCTTTTTAAGCATAATTGAACATATTATCTTTAGATAGCAATATGTGCATTTTTGAGATTTCAATAATATGAAGATTTATGATACCTTTCTGTTTTTTAACGAGCTTGATCTGTTGGAAATCAGGTTAAATACATTAGACGACATTGTCGATTACTTTGTAATAACAGAGGCCAGTGCAACTTTTTCCGGAAGAAAAAAGCCGCTTTATTATAATGAGAATAAACAAAGGTTTAAGCATTTTCACAATAAGATTATTCATAATGTCATTGAAAATACCCCTGACGACTTCACAAACTTTGTGCCCGCAAATCCCTATTATACGGACAGGTTTATCTCGTACCCGCATAAAAGTAATGGCGCCCCGCTCAACCAGCTAAGCCTGGATTTCCAACGGGAAGTCTTTCAGAGGGATTCGATCATAAATGGGTTAATTGATGTAGCCAATAAGGAAGACCTGATCATTGTCAGTGATCTTGATGAAATTCCTAATCCAGATGCCGTCCGAGAGGTCATAAACAGTTTTGAGCCCGGACAGATTTACACTTTTTGCCAGAAATGGTGCATGTATTATGTCAATGTCCTTTGTCAGAATGAGTGGTTTGGTACTCGTATTTGCAACTATAAATCTCTCAGCGGCAAAAGTGTTGATTTACTTCGTTATCCTTTGGAGAGCCGCTCGGAGCAACCCGGCCCTATAGTCGAAAATGGGGGCTGGCATTTCAGTTTTCTCGGTGGGCAGCAGATGGTCAAGGAAAAACTGATGGCCTACTCCTACCAGGGACGAAGAACCAGGTTGTTGCTGAAGTTATTGGATTGGATTTACCCGAACAGAATCAATAAAAAGATAGAAAAGAATCTGGATATATTTAACACGTGGCGTAAATTCGTCACTGTCCCAATTGACCAGTCATTCCCTGCATATCTGGTTGCTAATCAAGATAGGTTCAGGGAACTAATTAAATAGTGGTTACGGCAGACTTGTATAATTGTAACTGCTTGTTATTATTCAACGTATAAAGAGGTGTGCAGATGATAAGTGTTAAAGTACTAAAAAAACTCCTGAAAAAAAGCAATTTAATTGTTGGTCTGGTTAGCAAAGCTCGGCAATTAAATAAAAGGCTCGGATTTGCTAGATACCCAAGGATGCGAAACGGCGAAATTGAGTTTTTTTCCTCAATTGCAGAAGAAATTAATGTCTTAGTTGATGTCGGGACTAGATTCGACACTGATTATATTCAACTGTCAACCGGAAGAAATATACGATATTATCTTTTCGAGGCTAATCCTCGTCACTTCAAAAGATTAATGAAAAACTTGAATGGCTATTTGGATTCAATTTACGCATTCAATTTGGCAGTTGGTGAGCGATGCGGTCTTGTTGATTATTTCGAGGATACAGAATCTGTTTTAGTCGATACGACTGCCGTTAAAAATTCAAAAGCAAGGTTAAATGCTCCAATAAAGATGGTAAGGTTAGATAGTCATTTGGGGAATATTGGCGTAAAGCAAATTGATTTCCTTAAAACTGATATTGAGGAATATGATTATTTTGCACTAATTGGAGCCGGTCATCTTATCCAGAGTTGTAAATACATTCAGTTTGAATTGGGTATTGGTGCGCCACTTCGCGATCGTTTTGTTACAAACGAAGATTATTACTCTTTGCTTGGTGTAGATTTTGACCTCTATATACTTAAAGATGAGTTTTGCCCGATTTGGTCAGATGGCCTTGTTACTGAAACTTTGATTAGATTAGATGAAACTTCAAAGGCTGTTATTAGTGAATTACAAAAGGACGGCATTGGATTTAATATTGTTGGTGTCAAAAAGGGAGTCAATCTTCCGTCCAATATTAAGATTGCTGCCCTTGATGGGGGCAAGCAACCAGCGCAATAATTATTTGAATATCTATTGCCTGTTGTACCAGAATACCTGTTGTTTGACCAGATATCTTGGCGATACACGGCTTTAGATTAAGATAAAATTGCTGGCCCGAAAATCCCTGGGCAGGTCACGGTCTTGAAGGTGGAAACCTTGAATACAACAAAGAATTTTTTTTGTGTATCGTTTTATGAAGGCGACTTATCGTGGGTTCCTGCGATAAGTAACGGCCAATATCATATTTACGCGAAGAATAAGATCGACGATTTGAGTATCGATCCCGAAAAAACCACCGTAGTGGAGAATGTCGGCTATAACATTTATTCGTACCTAAAATACATTGTTGATAACTACGAGACAATGCCTGATGTTGTGGTCTTTTGTAAAAACAATGTGTTCCCCAGGCATGTTAGTCGGACAATTTTCGAAAGACTGGCTTTACGCAAAGTTTTTACAGCAATCGAGGAGCCTGGTCGATGGGATATCAGGTACCCGTACTCTATGTTAAGCAGTGATAATGGCTTTCTTGAAATTAATAATAGCTGGTACACAAAACTTAACCCGCAAAAATACTTCCATAGTTTCGACGATTTTTACTCCTTCATATTTCGAGATGCGCCTCGGCCAAGATACCTTAGATTTGCACCTGGTGCAAATTATGTTGTTCCAAAGCAAAATATACTTTTAAGATCGCGTAATTTTTATTGCAACCTGATGAAGTTTTGCGAGCATCACCAGTCTTCTGGTGAATCTCATATGATTGAGAGAGCTCTGTATTCAATTTGGTCATCTGCCGCGGAAGAATCCGCCGCAATGTCTGCATTAATTACGGATGGTACTTTGGCGAAAATGAGTACAAAAATGCTTGAACAAAAAAACTCTCAAAGCTGGGTCTTTCTCAGGAGATTGGTGCAACGAATCAAAACAGATATCATCAGGCTTGTAGACGCTTGTTTTCCGTTCAGATATTGAGGGCTGCATAACTAAAATATGATTACGACCGAATTATATGATGGGCAGGGACTTGGCAATCAGCTCTGGGTATATGCCGCGTGCAGGTCAATAGCTGAAAAATTGCAATTGCCGCACAGAATCTTGAGTCCGGACAAATTCAAAGGTAACTCCTTTTTAGACATTGATTTTGGCCCTGAAGATACACCAAAGACCGATATGGAAACGACAAAATCAGCAATATCTACTTTTTACGAACATATCTTTTATGATGAAGAATTGGCCAAATTTTCCTCACATTTTGACAGTGCCGTACTAAGCCTAAAACCTTTTACGAAAATTCACGGCGTTTTTCAAAGCGAAGACTATTTTTTTAATAATATTTCACGTATAAAATCCTATATCAAGATCAAAGAGGAATCTTTAGCAATGCTGTCGATACAGGATGATATCTGTATCTTGAATATAAGAGGTGGAGAATATAAGAGGCATAAGCGTTTTATACTGCCGAAAAGTTATTGGCTAAATGCGATGCGTAACATGAAATCCTTGGCGGGCATTAATAAGTTTTTGATTGTGACTGACGACCCGAGGTACGCTAAGGTATTGCTGCCTGGCATACCTGTCCTTCAAGGAGGAATAGCTGCATGCTATGTTGCAATTCACAAAGCACGACACCTCATTGTTTCGAACTCAACTTTTTCTTATTTCCCTATAAAAACTGGAAGCGACGATCGTTTGGTAATAGCGCCCAAGTATTGGGCGAGATTTGGCAACAAATACTCTCGATGGGCATCGATTGCAAATTTTTATAAGGGCTGGATGTGGCAAGATGTCGACGGGTCTCTATATTCGCATGCAGATTGCCTGGGGGAAGTGGAAAACACAAAAGAGTATTATCAAAACCACTATTACATTTCTACAGTTCCTTCTGCCGTCATGAAACCTAGTGTTAGGAGATACTTACCAATATGGCTTAAGAAGCCAATTAAGAAGGGACTGTCATTATTGTTTCCAAAACATATTGGGTGAGTCGCCGCAATGATCGAGATTGATAATGCAACGCGTATAGTCCCTCCAGAGGACTGTGTCCCTGAAAAATATGGGATGCGTCGGCTTCCGATACTGCGAGTGCTTTTGTTGACGCTTGTTCTCGGGACTTTGGGTTTTGTGTTTTCCGCACAAGGGCTTCCCGACTATGATTCGTATAAGAGGATATACAACTCAGTCTCCGGTTATTATTTTTTGGGGTGGGAACCTTTTTTTGTTTATTTAAACTATCTTGGTAAATATTTTCTGCTCAATTACGATGAGTTTCGATCGGTAATTTTATTTTTATCGCTAACTAATTTTGCTGCTGCACTGTATATTTTCTCACGGAAATTGAGAGGGACTGTATTGCAATGCCGAAAGCAGAGCATGTTTTTTACGATATTGGTCGGACTCATTTTTATATTTTCGTTCACCATTTTCTTTTTTGAATTCTTTATTATTAGAATACGGGCCGGCTTGTCATTGTCAATGGTTTTCCTCGCCTTTTCGCTGTTTTGGCCTGGCAAGAGCAAAGCCTGTAAACTCAGGTATCTGATTATCGCGATTCTACTGTGTCTTGCATTTGCAACACACTTATGTACCGCAAGCAGCCTTGTTTATTTTATTTTTTATCCATTTGCACTTTCACTCTTGTACTCGAAGGGTTCATTTGCCCGACAAGGATATTTTTTTAGAATCCTTTTGTTTTACGCCGTTCTCATACCAGCAGTTCTGCTGATTTATATGGTGGTAGAAATGAGCGTTTACCGAGGCAATAAACTGTTTTCCGAACTCAATGTTTTTAGACTAATAGCATTCTCGGTTATTCCCCTGATTATAGCTGTTTTTGGTGTGTTTAGCAGGAGATTTGTTGGCTTAAGAAATATATCGAAGACGCAAGGGTCAAACTCTAATAGTGTCTTGGTGCATGGAACTACGTGCCAACTGATGACGTGGCACTATTTTGTCACGTTTTCTTACCTTTCAATGGCGTTTGCATTGCTGCTTTTCTATATGGCAGGGACTGTTAATCAAGCCGGGTCTGGAGAGGCAATCGTGCGTCTATTTACATTAAGTTCTCCTTTGGCAGTATTTATTATCTTATGCACAACTATATTTTACAGGGGTTTTTGGTTGTTTCTGTTGTTAAGTAACTCTCTCTTTTTTGTTAATGCAGTGTTTTGAGTAATTTTTGATTATGTTTGATCAGACAAATCCGTTGGCCACTAAGGACCGTCGGCCTCTTTTGAGTATTTTGTTGCCAACCTACAGGTACCGTGAGGGAGTATATCGAATCCTTTCGCTCTTGCAAACACAACCATTGGCAGATTGTGAGTTGATAGTTTCGGACGATTCACCGGACGATGAGGTCGAGCAGGAGGTTGTGCGTTGGCACTCGGGGGCAGGTATGCAGGTGGCGTATCAGCGCAATCGCCCAGCGCTTGGAGCAGCGGCCAATTGGAACTCGCTTCTTGATAAGGCCAGTGGTAAATATTGCCTGTTGCTGCACCACGATGAGTTTCCTCTTAGTGATCACTTTGTCATGGATCTGATTCAGGAGTTGCGTAAAGACCCGGATGTGGACGTTATTATGCTCGACTGCCTACTCATAAACCCTCAAAACGGACAGTGTCGTCGCCACTTGCCAACATGGCTGCGTGCCTTTGTCGTAAACCGGTTTCCCCAATACCTATTCCGGCGCAATGTGATTGGCCCCACTTCTTCGCTGGTAATTCGACGCACACTGTACCCTCGGTTTGATGTACGGTTGCGGTGGCTCATTGATGTAGATGTCTATGTACGTTTGTTTAAGGTAGCTAAGGGTGTAAAGCTGTGTCCCAAAATCCAGGTTGGTTCGATTTTGGGTCGCGCCGATTCTATTACTACTGGCCTTGGGGCTTCTATTCCGCAAATTGCGCGTGAGGAGCGAACCTATTTGCAAGGCATTCACCATACCACCAGCCTTTGGCTTGGGCCAGTTCGCAATGAGCCGATTTTGCATTCTCTGCTGCGTGCCTGTGAAACTGTGTGTTGGAATCTGATGCGGGGGCTTGCTCGCATTACGGCTGTGTTTTGTGTTGGCCCAGTATCACAGTCGGTTCTGGAGAAGGCAATTAAGATACCGTCTGGGCCATGAACTATAAATTTCCGTATACCAAATGATTATTGTAAATCTTATCGGAGGTCTAGGCAATCAGATGTTTCAGTATGCGTGCGCCCGTGCTCTATCGATAGAATTGAGGATGCCGTTGAAGGTGACTCTTGACATGTTCGATGCCTATAAATCTCACAATGGTGCTGAACTGGAACGTGTGTTTTTTCTGGAACTCGATGTGGCCCAGCCAGCCGAGCTACGGTGTATGATAGGCACATTACGCGTCTCTCAAACGGTGCGACGTGCAATAGCTATTAAGCTGTTTACCCCACTGAGGGGAAAACGCTTCATTGCCGAGCCGCATCTCCGCTATTGGGATGGACTCCTTGATCAAGCACGCATGGGTGGGTATCTGCAGGGTTACTGGCAAAGTGAACGCTATTTTTTGAAGCACACGTCCAGCATTAGAAGTGATTTCACCTTCAGGCAATCGCCCAGTGGGCAAAACGCAAAACTCGCGCGTACTATCCTTGACAGCGTCGCGGTTAGCATACATGTACGGCGCGGGGACTACGTGAGCAATGCCAAAACGTTTGCGAAGCATGGCATGTGTACACCCGAGTACTACTTTAAAGCGATAGAGATTGTGCGCCAGCGTGTGCCTGGGGCGCGATTTTTTGCCTTTTCCGATGACCCACAATGGGTAACCGAAGTTTTGGTACCGCGGTATCCCGGTTTGGTGCTGGTAGGCCATAATCAAGCTAAAAACAGCTACAACGATATGCGGTTGATGTCCCTGTGCCGGCACCATATCATCGCAAACAGCTCGTTCAGTTGGTGGGGGGCGTGGCTGAATCCGGATCCGGGCAAGGTTGTGGTTGCGCCACGCAACTGGTTTGCCAATGGTAAGGACTCTACTGACCTTATTTCTGAAACATATATCCGTTTATGATGTCGAATACAAAACATTACGAGCAGGGATTTCCCGGCGAGTTTACGGTATTGATAGCAGTATTTATAAATCGAAGAAAGTGTGAAATATGAATATGTTAGTTCTTGGTGGCAATGGTTTTATCGGTTCGCATCTAGTAGACAAACTCCTTGCCGAAGGGCACAAGGTACGTGTATTTGACAAGTATGAGGAGCATTACCGCAAGCCGATTACTGGGTGTGACTACTATTATGGTGATTTCGGAAATCGCGGTCTTTTGGCTGATGCGCTAAACGGTATCGATATAGTTTTTCATCTTATAAGTACTACGCTTCCTGAAACCTCAAATGACGACCCTGTTTTTGACGTGCAATCGAACGTTGTGGAAACACTTTTTTTGTTGGAGCAGTGCGTCGCGAAAAAAATACAAAAGGTTGTCTTTATTTCTTCGGGAGGAACGGTCTACGGTATACCTGTAGAATTACCAGTCCATGAGGATAACCCCACCGATCCTGAATGTTCCTATGGTATCACCAAGCTCGTTATCGAAAAGTATTTGGCGCTTTTTAAGCTCCTGCACGGCGCGAACTATGTCATAGTTCGCCCCTCCAATTCTTACGGTGATAGACAGAACCCAAACAGCATTCAAGGCGCAATTCCCGTTTTTTTAAATAAGGTGGCCAAGGGTGAATATATCGAGATATGGGGGGATGGTGAAGTGGTCCGCGACTATATTTTCATCGATGACCTTGTTGAGGGTATTTACAAGGCAGCAACCGTAAACGCACAGTCGCGTATATTTAATTTGGGGAGCAGTACAGGGCATTCGCTCAACCATATTGTCAAAATTATACGCCGGATTACCGAACGTGAGGTAAAAGTCGAATACAAAGCGAAACGAGCATTTGATATACCGAAAATATATCTAGATATATCCAGAGCCAGGGAAGAACTTTCATGGGCTCCTGTCACCTCCTTGGAAAGTGGCATAGAAAAAACTTGGGAATTTATCCAAAAATTATACCAGCAATAACCCTTGAGATCGGGTATGCTTCATTTGCTTTGCCTTTTAGGTGGGGTAACGAAACGGCCCGGTTTCCTCTGCAATCAAGCACCAGATTCGCTGCACCGAGGTAATTACTTAAGCGAAGGATTGTTATTGGTAAAAATTATAGAAATAATTGGAGTGGGTTAAATGAATTTTTCTGTTTTAATGTCTATATATAAAAATGCTGATCCTCAATTTTTACAAGAAGCAATAAACAGTGTCCTTCATCAAACACTTGTACCTACTGAAATTGTTATAATTATTGATGGTAAAGTACCAGAAGATATAGAGGCGGTATTAAAAAAATATAAGAGTAAATATAACGAACTATTCAATATAATTCAATTAGAACAAAATATGGGTCTCGCATTAGCATTAAGGTATGGAGTTTTAAACTGTAAATATGATTTTATTGCTAGAATGGACCAAGACGATATTTGCAGAAAGGACAGGTTCGAAAAGGAATTTTCCAAGTTTATTGAAAATGATAGCATAAGTATGGTCGGTTCTTATGTTGCAGAATTTTATGATGATGTAAATCAAATTAAATCCATACGTAAGGTTCCTTTAAGTTTTGATGAAGTGAAGAAATTTGCTAAGAAAAGAAATCCTATGAATCATATGACAGTTATTTTTAAAAAGAAAGCCGTACTTGATTGCGGTAATTATAAAGATTTTCTATCAAACGAAGATTATCATCTTTGGGTCAGGATGATAGTTAATGGATATAAAATAGTTAATATATCTGAACCACTAGTATATGCCAGGTCAGGACTTGAGATGTATAAGAGAAGAGGTGGAATGAAATATGCTAAACGGGACTATTTATTAGAAAAAGAATTTTACAATATGAGATTTATTACTATTTATGAGATGATTATAAATATTGTATTAAGAATACCAGTGAGATTGATACCAAATAAATTAAGAGAATTAATTTATTTAAAATATCTTAGAAAATAGGGCTGTTATTGAAGAGGTCAGATCGATTTAGTTGAATTATAAAGATATGCGAAAAATTAAGCAAATATTTACACCAATCCTGCTACTGTTGACGGATTTAGCTTTTGTTATAGCCTCATTTTATGTGAGTTTTTTCTTGCGATACGGCACTGATATCCCCGCGGTTAATTTCGAGCCTTTCAAAAGGAGTTTTCTTGCGCTGGGATTTATTTACATTGTCGCTTTTACTTTTGCAGGGATATTCCAGAAAAGATTCCGCTCGCATTGGGAGCTATGCAGAAAAGTTTTTATCGGTATGGTGGTTGGGACGCTTTTTTCCTTTGTTTTCTTATATGTCTTTAGAATCAAATGGTCAACATTTCCATCAAGTGTGTTTGTCATAGTAATACCAACAGGGACAGTTTTGATTGCAACTGTGAATGTTATCATTCGCAGACTTACTAAGTCATTGAAGACAATCCTTGTAGTTGTTGGAAAAACCGATGGACAGGAAATACTAATAACTCGAAGCCGCCTGGAAATTAATCGAGTTAAAAACATCGAAGATGTTTTGCAATTTGATGATATCGATGAAATACTGATTTGTGAATATATTCATAAAGATTCCCAGCTTAATCTTTTGATCCATCTGCTCAATAAGCTCAAAGTAAACGTTAGTTTCAGCCCAGACCTTTATGCGGAACTTCTTTCGAGTAATATTGAGCAGGGAAACACACTAAGGTTTCTTGCTGCATCGATTGGCAGAAAATCCGATTTAGATGAATTCATGATGGCTGCAATTGATACTACAGGCTCCGTATGTCTAATTATATTAACTTTCCCTATTATTATTATTGTTAGTATTTTAATAAAACTTTCATCTAAAGGTCCAATACTTTACAAACAGGAGAGAATAGGCAAAGATGGGAAATCGTTTATTCTTTACAAATTCCGTACGATGTTCATTGATGC
>SDBT01007035.1_pt1 | contig 18573 bp, 22 predicted proteins | sample 2277101 | NCBI WGS metagenome assembly SDBT01 (sample SAMN10404973, study PRJNA504765) | marine sediment metagenome | isolation source: marine sediment core GS10_PC15, 103 cmbsf | place: Arctic Ocean: Southern Knipovich Ridge | collected 2010
CTATAATACTCCTTCTTATTAATAAGAAATATAAGAAGACGAGAGTATTAAGAAGTACCCTTGACTCTATATCAACAATGAAAAGGTCGTATTCTAATTACTGAGTTAGAAAAGAACGCATGTTGATTTTCTGGTATAAGTATTAAAAATCACTTCTTAACATACAAATTAGCGTTTAATCGTCCATCTGTGTCTTTTTCCAAGAGAATGTTAGGAATCTCTTCATTAGAATATTCGAAGTTTGATAATTTCTTCAACGCATTATTTTTTTTGATATCTCGTGTCATTCTAGTCACGAATACTTGGTATTATCTTTCAACAGTGGAATGGTAATGCATTGATAAAACATGTAAGAGAAGGACTGCTATTTTGGAAAAATATAAAACATCGTTTATCTATCCTGGCTGATACAATATTAGATCAGATAATGTAGAAACACGGGAATGCCCATTGAGTATCAAATCAGATGGAGGAAAAATGATTGTTTATGCAAAAAAATGAAACGATTTTTATTGATTCTTCTAGTGATTTTGTGTCGGTGCAATGCTGGTCCTATTGCGGCTGTGGCAGTAGCCGGGACTTGTTGCTCAGCACAATGGTGGCGGTGTCTTATTACTATTCCATTTTGTATAGCGTCTTGTGCTAGTCCTGCACCATTTCCAAATCCTTCTGATCCAACTATGATATGTCAGACAGCAACAGCTTTCGCCTTAATAGCGCCAAACCCCTAATATGTATGGCGACATTTCCCGTAATCGTATATCATAATTCTAAGATATATAGTTTGGACATCTTCTATTTTTTTTTGTGTTAGAGCGGAAATCTTATTTTTCATAACTTTGTTATGAAAATATTTTGTACACGAACCCTTTACTTACGAGTTTTGTTTTTTTACGTCTTTGTATTACAATTATGGCAATGATAATCCCTACCCGTTGAAACTCCAAGAATACTTTATTCTTCTCCCAAAAAAAACTGGGACCAGGAGGAACTAATCTTGTCCGCAAACTAGCTTAAATGTGATATATATTCAAATCGCCCTTAGTCCTCTGCACTTCAATAACTTGTTGGCATATTTTGATTTGTTCTGGAGCATATGCATCTTTGGTCTTTTGCATGTCTGTTGTGTAAAGTTGACTGACAAGATTAGTTCCTTGACAAGCTGGCTTCCAGCATAATGGAGTTGTATTGGGTAATCTTAAACCATCTAATGTTGAGGCAGCGACAAAGTCTTGATAATACTTATTATAATTAGGATTGTAATATATACACGCTTTATCATCGGGGTTATTGATACAAAAAGTGTGCATAGCATTATTGCATCTATCGATGTTTCCTGTTCCAATCTTTACTACATTATCTGGATAATGTAGTCGCACCGTGGACCACGGTGCGTATTAGCACTTAATAATCTCGATTTTCTAGAATTAGAATCCATGCCAGTACAGTAATCTTCCGTTGGTTGTGTAGGCAAGCATTCCTCGCTCTATGAAACCCGTCCTTTATAAACTTTCAAGCATATCCATTGATTGTTTTATGAATATATCTTGAGAATCATTGTTTCATCTAGATCAACTGTTCATTGGAAAGAGGTACAAAAAGCTTAGAATCATCAGTGTCAATGTTGACACAGTCGACACTTCCATAGAGAATGGTTTTAGATTTGTCAAGTAGTACAATAGTTCCATTCGCTGTGTACCAGTCAAATCCTTCACATTCATCGGTATCTTTACAGTGCATGGCTGCGACACTCGGTGTTTTATAGTCAAACGATGTTTCAGAATCCGTTGAAGTACATGTACTTGAATTACCGATTCCTTTACCGAACACTGTCGTGAGAATCATACTCTTAATTCCTATAATACAGTACTATGAAAATGATACTCGCTAGAAGAATAATTTTAGAACAGTGTTTGCAACAGTTGCTCCTCCGATCACAATAGGTAACGTTATTGCCAAAAGAGCCACAACTACCAGAGCCCATATGGAAACACCTTTTGATAACACGGTAGCTGACTGAAAAAGAGTGTTTTGTATATCTTGCACTGACTGGGTACTGCTAATGGCATTTTCCACGCAAGAACTTAACATTTCCTGATTTTTGCGTCACTTATATCCACGCTTCCATTAGTGACATCCACCTCTATGATTTGTATGTTTGTCAAGAAAACTGCGCAAGTCTCGCTGAAATTAGTAATGATATTGACAACGGCGGTTAGAGCTGATTCCATGTCGTTGTAGGCATCGGAGAACTGCGCCAAATTTATATCGGACGTGACCGCTTTTGCCATCTGAATGAGTTTACTGGTTGTTGCTGTGATCTTGAAGTTGCCATCGTTTTCACCGCCAGTTTTAGATCAACCTTGACTTCCGTGCATTGTGTGATTCCCTAAATCACCGCATCCCCTCTGATATTTTTTACCACTATTGCTTGTTCGTTCCTGATTTTTACTTTTTGTCCAGCGATTATAGTTGTAACGTTCAGGACAATTGTTCGGATTTTTCCTTTGTGTACATTCAACACCGTCTGAACATCGGTAGTTTACGACTCATTTTTTTGACTCAATAGTGTAGCGATTTCTTTATTTCCTTTTTCCATTGCCAGGTATATTAACCCTTTGTTAACAGATACTCCATGTTCTATGAATAATCTGACAATATCTGTTCTACAGTGTTCAACAGCCACTCTCGTCATTTCTCCCGTTGGTATGGGTATATTATATTTCATAAATAATCTAAGGATATCCTTGCATAACTACTTCATATACATCATCTCCGTGAACAGAGAATTTTAATTCGAGAAGTAACTCAACGACTTCTATATTGTTAAACTCAGCAGCATTATCCATTGTACTTCTTCAAGAATATCTGCGTTATCAGGATCCAAAATATTCGTTTGTTCAATAAGTAACTCGATCATTCTGGGATTACCATGCTAAGCATGGTAATCCTATTATCCGATCACTGTATGGAGCTTTTTGTTCGAGAAGAAATTCGAATATCTCTAACTGATTGTGTTCAGCAGAGTGCTCCATTGCCGTTTCGCGTAATATGACTCCTTCGCTCAATAAACGCTTAACTTCAGACAGTATACCATAATCCACAGCCAGAAGAAGATTTCTATATGTTGGTTTTTTTTGAAAGGATCGAACTTTACTCCTTCTTTTTGTAATCAAATAAGTTCCTATCATTCCAGATAAAACTCCAGGCATAACTTTCTCGACTTCTGAAAAAGAAATAGAACTGACAAAATCGAGTTCAATTTTGCTCTTGAATATTTTCCCTTTAACCCAACATATTCCTCTGGCACATCAAGAACTATATCTTCCATTTTGTTGTCCAGAACAACCCAAAAAAAACTGCAAATTCAAATGCTCCACTTGTCCCCACGAATCTATCTGGTGCTTCATAATCAAATTCCAAATTGTTCATCTGCACTTGTTTTTACGAAGAAATGACTCATCGTAAGACAGAGTCATTGTGTAATGGTATATCACATAGCCGTTTTTTTTATTAAATGAGCTACCAACCCCCAGCTATGTTTCAGCAAAACGTATACGTCAATATCCCTGGTTTAAAAGTGCATTTGTTCAACGACTTCAATATGTGCGAAAGAATATGGCTTCCGGCAATCACAGCTTTTAGTTCTATTAATTTTTATTTTAGTCCTCTGAGGTTGAATGAATTCTTGATCAAAAAGTTTTACCTGATCAAGAAGTAATAGAATTAACCGTAGAAAAAGGACAGATAGTTTCTATCAAACTCTTAGTGGAAAGAAATGCCACTATCCACAAATGGGTAATAGATCGAAGTATATTAAAAGGACACGTCGCCACTGATACTGTTAGTTTGTTATTCGAAGAAGCTACAGAAAAAGTACACACCGATATTATCAAATTGTTATTGGATAGAAAAGCTCATATCAATAAATGAGTGATGTCATTGGCTTTAAGAGAAGAACATGTTGATATCGTGAGACACTTATTGGATAGAAAAGCTCCTGTCTATAAATGGGTAATAACGCAAGTTTTAAGAGAAGGACACACTGACATTGTCGCACTCTTAAAATTATATGGATACTAGGAGCATATTTTGCATATTGACAACACCTTGTGTTGTATCAATATTAACTTATTTTGTGTATGACCTTAAAAGGAACTCATAAATTAGGCCTAATGTATAACCTTCTCCTTTCTTAACTCCAATCAATCATTACAAAACAATTGTTTTGTAATGCACAAATAGAAAGTGCTAAGTCCAAACATCCTTATAGTTGTCAGTGTAAAATCATATAAGAACTATTCAACGCTTATCAACAATCTCTTTTAAATGAACCCACCTTCTATATCCGAGGATTCTAGTTGTTTCATGTGTGATCCTTTTAGGATAAAATTGTTAATCAATTCACTAAATACTATCAATTATATTCCTTGACAATCTTCCCAAGTTTAATCATATGTCTCCAACTTACCATGATACTATCCGGTCAGATAATATAAAATACGTGTCATCGCAGAGGCCTTAATAATTCTTCGGATCATAATATCGTTCCAATAATTTTAGGATCTCGGGACTAGCTGTATCTTCATATAACGTTATTGTCCATTTATCAAAAGGTGCTCCTCTAGAAAGTAATAGTTCTAGAATATCAATACGTCCTTTTTTTACCGCGCCTCTCACTGTTGTTTTATCGACATGCGCGTTGTTATAAAGTAGTAGTTTCAGAATGTCAATATATCCGAATCTAACAGCCGTTTCTACGGCATATTTATCAATAGGAGCGTCATTATATAATAATAAACGAACAATCCTGGTGTGTCCACCTACCACAGCAACTGTGATAGCATCCCTGTCAATGGGAATCTTTCTATCTAATAATAAACGAACCATCTCGATGTTCCCTATATCAGAGGCCTCTGATATTGCTTTTTCATAAATGGGAGCTTTTCTGTCCAAAAGTAGTTTAACCATCTCAATATGGTTGTTTCTAATTGCCCATGCCATGGAATATTTATCGATAGGGACACCCCTATCTAACAGCAACCGGACTGTCTCAATATGTCCATTTTTCGCAGCAGTAGCCGATACATCTATATTTGAATCAACTCCTTTGTCAAGCATCCATTTGATCTCTGAAGTTAAACCATGCTTTGCAGCTATCAACATATTATCCAATGTGGCATCTTTGAAGGGTTCTATTACTACTCCTTCTTTTCTAAGTAAATATCCCTCTGTTAACTCTGAAAGAACTCCAGGCAATCTTGATAGAGGATCTACCTCAAAGACAATTTTATTTTTCATAACCTCAAATGTTCCTTTGAATCCTATTATCCCAGTACTAACGTCTCCCTCCAAATCTGATATTCCACTATCAAATACTATTTTCCTTTTTTAATCTCGAATTTTCCTTTGGTTCCTACCACCTCCTCGGGAACATTTACTTTTATGTCCTCCAGATCCATTTTTTTTCTAATTGATATACTTTAAATAAACCGAGTCTTATTTTTACAAAGTAAGGAGACGAACTGATTCAAGACCCCTGTATGACATATCTTATTGCCAGTTTATCAACAGGAGATTCTCTATTTAACAAACTATCTCAATATGTGCCGAGTTTCTCTATTTAACAACTTCAATATGTTCTTCGTTTGCTGTGATTTTTATTACCTCTCCTCTTAATGAACTGTACTGAGGAATTTCTTATTTCTGAATAGAATAAATACCGCTGTTTTTCAGTTCAATGAACTGAAAATATTGATAGACCTTACACCAACATAGTTAGTAAGATATTTTTTAGCGTTGTTGTTGCGATTTTGGCTGTCACACCAGGATATCCTAATTCCAATGAAGTTAAGGTTGTTTGTCTAGTTAATGCACGGATTCCATCGGCGCCAATCGGGTTTCGCTCTAAATTCAAAGTAGTTATTTTCACATTCTTTGCTAATGCCATGGCTCCTTCAGAGTCTATAAAATTACTCCTGAGATTCAACGAAGTTAATGTTTTATTTTTAGCCAGTGATATAGCTCCTTTTGATCCTATGCTGTTACATCCCAAATTTAGAAAGGTCAACGCTTCATTTCTCGCGAATGAAGCTGCTCCTTTATCTCCTATGTTATTAGCTGCAATATTCAACGAGGTTAATGTCTTATTATCGGCAAATGCTGATGCTCCCATAAAACCTATCTTATTACTCCATAGAAACAAAGTAGTTAATGTGGTGTTCTTTGCCAACGCGACGGCTCCTTTATGTCCTAAATAATTACATCCCAAATTCAGAATAGTCAATGATGTGTTTTTCGCCAATGAGACAGCTCCCTTAGTTTCTATATAATTATTCTCCAATGCTAACTCATCCAATGTTATATTCGTTGCCAATATAGTAGCTCCGTCGTCTCTAATGGAATTGTCTGCCAGAACTAATTTTCTTAAATTGATATTCTTTCCAAATGAGACGACGCCTTCATCTCCTATCTCATTGTTTGCCAATGTCAGCGAAGTTAAAAATGTATTTCTTCCAAATGCATCGGCTCCTTCGTTATCGACTTCATTATTTGTCAAAATTAGAGATGTTAAGGTTGAATTCTTTGCTAACGCAATAGCTCCTTTATATCCTATAGCATTACTGTGTAAATTCAGGGATGTGAATATTTTGTTTTTGGCCAATACGATAGCTCCTTCATCTCCTATTTCATTGCCTCCCAAATTCAAATACTCTGAGAGCGAAGTACTTTTTGATAATATTTTTGCGCCTTTAGGTCCTATATTGCATCTCTCCAGATTCAGAGCACGCAGTGTAGTACTCTCAGTCAATGCGATTATCCCGCTGATCCCGACTTCACTATCACTCAGATTAAGAAATGTTAACGTGTTGTTTCTCGCTAATGCAACGACTCCTTCTTGTCTTATTTTGTTATCTCCCAAATAAAGCGTTTCCAGAGTGGAATTATTTGCTAATGCGATGACCCCTTCGTCCCCTATTTTATTGCAACCCAAACTAAGCGCTTTTAATGCTGTATTCTTGGACAGTGCTTTTGCTCCTTCAGTCCCTATATGATTACCAGCTAAAAATAGCATTGTTAAACTGGTACTTTTAGCCAGCATACCGGCCTGTTCGTCGTTCACATTGCCACTATTTAGCACCAGCTCCATTAACGATGTATTTTCTTTGAGTATCTTTATCTCATTAGAATTCATAACGACAGAACTAAGATTCATTTTAGACATTTTCATATCCAACCTTCGATTGTCACGAAGAAATTTAGACACTTTTGCTCTAAGTTTTGAATCATCGTGAAGAAATTTCAATTGTTCCTTACCGAGCAATTCTATGTTCTTCAGAACAAACTTTAAATCAGAGTCTCCTTTGTCGGACAGACTCTGATAGGACATGATTTGTTTTTTTTACTGTTTTTGGTCCGCGTTAATCTTCAATTTTCACTCAATTCCTTATTAATTAGGGAAAACACGGGGAATATTATTTAAATTCTCTTTATCGGCAATTATCTTATATAGTGCCATTTGCTCCTTACTATAATCAACTGTGTTCATGTGTGTTATATAACAGATGATACTAGAAAATAACTCTGAGTCTTACAATTGCTTTACAGATTTTATTCTTACTATTCAGATCTAGGACGTACAGACTTAGTTAGTAATCAAATCCTATAATAGGAAGAACCTGATATTCTGCTACATGAAAACATAAGAAGCCTATTTAGGAAATCGATTGTTTAGATCTTTATCGAGAATTCAAATTATTAGCAGTTAATCAACACATCCACTTTTTTTATGTAACAAAGTATCAGAAATCCTAAACACACAGACAATGCATAACTCAAGGGTTTTTTGTCCGGAAGAGCGTATAAATTCAGCAGTCCCCGTGATCCTCTCCATATAAGAATGATTGATAGTATAATCAATAATAGTATATGAGTCTTCATATGTTTTTCGTGTATTGGAATATTTTTTTCGCTCGTGTTTCAGCGACAATAAATACACTATTCTCTTTTTAACAGATGAATAATGACAACATTTGGCGAAGGTTAAAAAAATATTCCGCTAATATGATTTCCACGGAAGATACTTGTAGAAAGAATCTGTTTAATGGCGGACTTAGGTGTATACAATGAAGAGACTGTTTTCAATTATAATACTATCCCTTCTTCATCGATGTAAAATTTACAGAATGAATATTCTGTAATTATACTTCTTCGTCACGACATATAGCATTTCCTGCATACCGGAATGTAAGTTTCTTTGCCGCCTATCAATATCTGTTCATTTCCTTGTATCTTCTTATATCTAAGCATTGTGTATATGGCCTCGGTGAACAGATTTTTATCTCTGCACATGGAACAATAGGGATAAACCTTGGTACATTTATCCGCATGAGGAATGAGATCGGATAGGAATCCAAACTTATCACGTTTAATATCAAGAGTTAACCCAGCCACTATCATTCTTTTTCCGTGTTTTTCTATAAGAGTCATCACTGATCGAAAAAGATCTGGATAAAACTGTGCCTCATCGATACCTATAACCTCGTATGCCTTTAATTCAGATAATACGAAAAGATCGGCAACTTTGTCGACTTTAATTGACATAATACTTGAAGGCATTTTCAACTGAGCATCATGAGATGAAAACTCATCCGAGGATCTGGTGTCTTTAGACGAATTAACATACAGTGTTTTAGCTTTACCAGACGAATACACTGACAATATTCGTCTGAGCTCAGTAGTTTTTCCACTGAACATAGGACCATGAATGATTTCTAACGCAGGTAGATTAAGGAAACTCATTTTAATACTTATTTTCACATGGTTGGTCATATTCCTGTGATTTATAGTCGAAAAAAATTGAACATAAATTGCATTTTTTCTGAGAAAAAAATGACTGACTGTTTCACTGGTTATTTTGTGGATGGAGCTGGAAGTTCTATACTCTCAGCTGTTAAACTTGTTTGCAAGAAGGCTAATTGGATTGATGACCCATACGGTCCAGACTACGATGACTTTAATAGATTTAAAGTCGCTGGTAAAACAGTAGAATACAACCCTATCATTAAACACGGAGTTACTATCGAAATACCCAATGTAAAATTTCGGATTTTTTGCGAAATAAAATTTCCATCGAGCAGTTGGTATTCAACACCGTCTGGATGTTGTTACGCAATAAGAGATGTCTGGAAAGGTATGACAATTCTTCTGGCTGAGAAGAATGATCTCAACGGTTCCAAACCATGTGACGTTACCAGGAATGACATCATTAAGTTTGCAAAACTCTCGAATTATCCAGCCCGATACTGGAGATATTGGGAAACGAGGAGAATTCCTACTGAAAAACTGAAAATTTACATTGAGAAGTGATTTTACCGAACATTGTTCGGTAATCAACGTTTTTGTCGAACTTTTCCCGATAACTCATCTCAGTTGTTACGCTCTTCCGACTGTTATATTGCTTAAAATCGTTCTTTTGAAATAAGAGTCAAAGTGAACCCGGTATCATGGCAATCGTCAAAATGTACGGCAAGAAAATTGATTCGGAGAAAAAAATCGTGAGTAAATTAAAACCCTATCCGTCTTACGATGGCTAAAATGATCGGAATGTCAGGTACATTCGTTTTTGCAAAAACAGGTCTTCATTTTACTTTTCAGTCTACTCAAACAGTATTTGAGAGAGGGATTGGAAGGCTATTCGAAAAATTTTGAAAACTAAGAAGCTCGAGAAGAAAGATATTGCAACTGTTATCAGTCATGGTCACTATAAAACAGCTAGTAAAATGATACTATGGGGTGCTGAAAAAGATCCATGTGTGTACGGATCTGCTATATGTGACATTGTAAAATATGGAGATTTAGACATAACTAGAATGATTGCAGACGAAGGGATTGTCTTAGATAACATAGAAATTGATACGATAAGTAAAGACTATCGTATTGACTGGAACAGTAGTAAACTCGAGTTTTTGATTGAAGAAAGAGCTATTACATACAAATCGAGAACGGATCTTTATAAGATTGCCCTGGAGGATTATCCTGATAGTAATTTCATTAAGTTCTTTATTAAGAAAGGGATATTTAAGATGGAGGACATTGTCAGATTGGCTATGGAGAATAAAACTGCTGAACTTTTATTAGAACATAAGTTACATAAAATACCTAGTGGTATTATGTTCAAATATGTATTAGAATATTCATACACTTTGACAATAGAGTTTTTAAAGCAACTTTTCGAACACAAAGCAATGATTCCTAAAGATGCTGTCGAAATCGCGATCGCTAACGATCTGAATTCAGTTTGTTTTGAATTTCTTCTGGAACACGTGGATAATGTTCCTCTTAAACTAATAGAATCTACAGCCAAAGAAAAAAATTATAGACTCCTTAGTCTTCTATTGAAAAATACGTCCTCTGATATCTCGGAATCAATCTTAAATTCAATTCATATGCCCACAAATACATATAAGATTGAAGATTATGCAAAACTTCTGTTACAATTCAACATATCCGTTAATGGATTAGTTGAAGAGTTAGTATCGTATAAATATTACGATACACTTAAAAATGTTTTGGAACGTAAAATGCCTATTACTTCAAGAGCACTTGAGCTTGCTCTTGAACAAGAGTGCTCTAAGTGGTCAACCGATGACCCAAAAATACATAATCATGATTATGTGTATCTTCTGTTAGGGCACAATGCACCTGTCAGTGATATGGCACGGAATATATCAAGTAAGAAACATTGTCGATGCAGACTAAATTTGCATTTCACAAAGAATGATCTAGATCTCTGTGATAGATAATTAATATGTGATAACATTTGTGCGAAAGAGGGCGATATTCCGAATATCCCAGATGAATAAAAAAAAGCTATGTTACATGAAGAACCGAACAAAGACTTAACGGGTTTTGCTAAGAATATTTACACTATTTGAAAAAAAGAAGAGATATTTTTCCGACCGCCGTTGCTTCTCCAGATGATCAATTCATCTGTAAAAAAACCATATAATATATGGTTTTTTTAGATAGAAAGACAAGTGTGTGGCGCGATTTCCTTCTACCTCGCCCATTAATGGGTGCTTCAGTATCTAAGAATAGTCGACCAATATCAATGCGTCAATTACTTGTGGCCCATGCTAATGCTTTCCAATCAATAGGTGCTCCAGTATCTAATAGAAGCTGGACTATTTTAGTATGTCCATTCTTCGCGGCCAATTCTATCACCGTTTCATCTGGTTTTACTCCTTTATCAAGCATCCACTTAACCTCAGTGATAAACCCATACTCAGCAGCTATTAATATATTCTTCAAAGAAGCTTCTTTGAAAGGCTCGAATACTTTTCCTTCTTTCCTGATCAAAAATTTCTCTGTTAATCTCGCGAGTTCTTTAGGCAAACTTTTAAAAAAATCAACTTCGAAAACAATTATTCCCTTTTTAACTGTAAAAATCCCTTTGAATCCTAATAATCTAGGATTAGTTTTTATCTCTATATCTGTTATTCCACGATCGAAAACTATCCTCCATCTTTTGACCTCAAATCTTCCTGTTGCTCCAATTAGTCGTTCCGGTGTGTTAACCCTCAAATCTTCCATTTTAACAATATTGGAAATCATCAAAAACCCTAAACTGTATCATACTTTAAGTCAAATCATGTATGAGCGTGCCAAAAAAAACCACATTTGAAGAATCAAGATTTTCAGTTAAAAATGAATACGCTGTTACTAACTTATCTTCAACTAATCTGAAGATAAGTTAGTAACAGATAACTTTCTCTTCTATAGTATCCGAAAAAAAAAGAGGAAGTGCTTCAACAATCAGTTATTTTTTCATTGCTTTCATTGTGAAAATTTCCCGCGTAAATATGAGGAAATTTAAAAATATATTAGTGGAGATCATAAGATCATAAGATCATAACCTACAAATGCAAATTCGAGCTAAAAAATGTAGAAATAGTGCGAGTTTTTAGGAGAATTTAACTTGCTTATTTTTCTGCGACAAAATATCATTACGACAAATTCTAAATAATATTTAGAATTTTAAATTAAAATTATCTTGAATTGTATCCGAACAAAATATAACCAGTATAACTAGATTATCTGTTTCGATCTATGTTAACAATAAATATTCCTTACACAATCTGATTGTGTAAGACATAACAGTTTATTTGATGGTTGAAGAATGTTTTTTAGGCGGCGCGAACGCTTGTATTTCTCTGTTCTTGAAATTAAAAGTGTGATAGATATTAAACCCACAAGTTCTGATATATTTAAACCCCAATTTTCCCAGCGTTTTACGAACTGAGTTTTTTGGTACGGTGGCTCCACTTCTGGACGCATAGCTTGATATCTCTCTGTTAAGGATACTTGCTTGTATTCCCATTGACGGTATCCCTTTTTCATTCAGGGAGTTTTTAACGTCGTCTCTGCTTACTATTTCTTTTGTAATATCTATGTTGCCTTCTAGGTATAAAGAAATAATCTGAAGTCTATCATTTGAACCCTTAGGGGATTCTTGTTTCTTTTCATCCACTAAGAGTCTTACTATTTGAATTAACTCTTGTACGGTCGACGTGAGTTCATCCAAACGGAGTATAATTCTATCATAATTCGAAGACTCCTCGGGTTCCCCTATAGTTTTAGCCAACCATGCCTCATTATGTTCAAGTGTGAAAGGCGCAACTATATTGAAATCCTCGTCATTGAATTCAACCGTGCGAATGCCATGTTTGATTAAAGTTAAACCGAAACTCTTTCTTATTTCTGCAAGAACCTTGTTTATACCTACATGTAATTTTCTCGCTGATCCTCCTTCAACTTCAAAGTTGGAGCTCGGTCGTTTTGCGGATGTCTGATCAGCAATGGATGTAAGATTTTGCCAAACTGAATCTAGTTCAACATTAATACTTATTCTTATGTCTTTTGCGGTTTTTTGTTTTTCATCGATAGAATGCAAAGGCATGAGTTCTATAGGGAGATCAGCTGATTTAATTTTTGTGTTGTACTCGATAGGCGGGATGATTTTTGCATTAAATTCATCCCGTATTGATGCGTTAGTTTTGTTTTTGATATCTGGGATTTCCTTGTATTCCATTTTAGAATGAACCATCCAACTAAATGTTCATTTTACTGCTTGTCGAAAAAATCATGATTATACCTCTTTGATGAGAATTAATGAATGGGCCGCGGAGAATAGACACTTTGAAATTGTAAAACTATTAAGAGAATACGGCGCTCTGGAATAAGAGAGGTCATTTACAAAATACTTTTTCGATAAGGATAACTGAATATTGATTCAGTTATATGATTTTCTCAGTGTAAAATGGATATAGAGGACTACGAAATAGATGTGCCGGAAGAATTGGTAGGAATAACTGGGAGATTCGAGATCAAAGAAGGAAAAATTGTTTTCAATCGTGGTGTAGCTGACATAGAATGATATGTTGATCCCAATCTAATAGGATTCAAGGGAACTTTCGTGGTCAAAGATGACAGAATAATCTTTGAAGTGGATCCTCAATCGAGATTACCTTCAGTCCTAGAAGGATTCTTAATTAAGAAAGAAGGAATATTATTCAAGCCTTTCGAAAAAGCTACATTGAATAATATGTTAATTTTCTCCAAGTCCTTTCTGCAAAGTCGCATCATAATCATTAGCGTATTTTTTTTTGGGATAAACAAACTCCTTGATTTCCATTTTATATGATGAAGGTTGTTTAAATAGAGGCGGTGATATCGTAAAAAAATTCAAATACATCGTTACAGAACATTAATTCTGTAACTATCAGCACGTAATCAAGGGTCATGTAATATTAAATCTTCCGGTCGGCAATGCTATCCGTTTCTCTCTTTTTTCCCGATAATGTAATTGATATTTTTATGATGGAAAAACGAGATAGAGTTCCTAACTTGAGTTTTGCCACAGCATCATCGACATTTGTTTTTAAACCACGAGTAGCGCGAGTAAGATTTACATCTTTTGCCTTTGAATCAAAAAAATCACATTGCTCACAGGATAATTTTTACGCGCCTCGTTAATATTTGGAACCTCGTCTTTATCAGCATAATAAGCTCTCCATTCTTTCTTCCTGTCCTGGTATATAATTACTGGAAGGTTATTATTTCTCCTAGAATAAACCAAATAATAATTGGTTATTCCGTCATAATCATTCCTATTGAGTTTTTCCATGGCTATACTCGCGCTGGTCTCATTCGCCAACCAAAAATATTCAAACGTTTTTAATCTATGGATTTTGTATTTATCCGGATAAGATTCCACAGCCTCTGGAAGTGTAAGAACACTTCCTTTTTTAGCATACCGCGCACCCCATTTCTCTTTTCCATCCTGACATATAATTACAGGAAGATCATAATTTCTCTTGGAATAAACCAAATAGCAAGATGTCATTCCATTATAGCATTTCTCTTCGAGTTTTTTCATAGCGTTACCTGCACTAGTTTCGTTAACTAACCAAAAACAATTCATCTTATTGTTTTATTGCGTTTTTATTCTAGGAAAACTTGTATTCTCGAAAATTTTCATAAATAATATTCCCTGAGAGAAAGATATAGTTTAATTGTTAGAATATATGTTATCGCGGCTTCGCTAAATGGTCGTGAGTCCAATAGAATGAAAAATCTCTCATTATTCAGAAAGTGAATGGAAACTGATTTTATTATGTTCGCAAACAAATTATACTTTAAGACACCTCGGGTTCTGAAAATACAAACAAATTATACTTTAAGACACCTCGGGTTCTGAAAATACAATATGTCATCGAACATCAGAAAATCGGGAAGTGCTAAACACCACGTTGTCTTAAATAATTGTCTTCCATTTTCTCTAAGAATTCCAAAAGACACCGGATACTTCGAAGAAACTGTGTATAGCGATACCACAATGAATAGTGTAAAACGAGTATTTCATTCATTGGGAATCGATCTTAAGAGAGGAGACACTGTTTCTATCGGCTCTCCTTTAAGCGTAAAAATGATACATGACGGTAAACTGATAATACCTCTTGATTACAGTGTCGATGAGTACGGAGGCATTCCTTCAAGTTTCCAAGTAATCAGCGAGTTTCCTGTTCACTATTGGAAAAGTGCTAATAAGCATAGTAACTTAGTATGGTTTGATGTTGGTAAATTGAAATATCCTCGCGATGGAGTTAAAATATTTAAAGGAGCTCCATATCTCGAGTTTGCTGGATATGACAATCAACTTTACTATATTAGGACGTCAAAAGATACTCTAGATAGTAAAACGACTTTTGATCCTAAAGGCTTCTATGACGATGTTTTCAGCAACAAGGATGTAACTCCTTTTGGATATGTTTCAGTCAAAGAACGTTGGCCGATGCCCTCTGGGACTAATTATGATAATGTTTTAGTTTATCCTTATATTTCTGTCGATATGTTCTGAGGTGGATAAAACAGCAACGGAACCCATAATCGAAAGTGGAAACCAGGAGATTATTACGATGCTTTTTGGAACGGGATGTTCCATTTCAGGATAGCATTATCGATACCTAAAGATATTTTAAAGTGGGTCAAAACTTTAGAAAAATAAAGTTTTGACCTAAAAATAATGGGAACAACGACTTCTTCTGACGAGGAAGAAAATGTGTCAAATCAGTATTCTTTTCGTGGATCTGGTGAAATGAAAACACCTTTATTAAATGAGAATATCTTTGAAAAAATCCCAGAATCGCCCTCTTCAGAATCTTACGAAGAACCAATTTTATTATACGAGAAAACAAAAGAGGATAAAAATATAGAGAAGTATGCGGATGATATTATTCGAAAACTCGAAGACATAAAAACAGATCTAATTAACTCTCGATTGTTCAATTCGAAATGCAGAGGATGCGGTAGAGAAAGTAATGTTGTATTTAACCCGTGTGGGCATGTGTGTATTTGTTCGATATGCTCAGAGGTGATTCTTTTATGTCCAATATGCAGCGAGAATATTGTTGAGAAAATCACGTTTGTCCGATCATGAACAATGTTGATGCTTTCATAGTTTAATCTATGAGAAAACCAAGTTTGAATGGGTTTGATCAAAATACGAGATTAAAATGCAAGTGTATGAGTCCAAGATCTACGAGGAATCCATAGGTATAATCAGTAAGATATTCGGACACAAAGTTTGTATCGAGGGAGACAAGGTCTATCTGAAAGATGAAATAAAATCTAAAGTTCCCATTGGAGCAAAGATGATTTTCAAAACTTTTGGGTATACAAACAAGTATGTATCTCTGGGAAGTGGATTTTATTTAATACCGCCAGAGAGTTTCTCTCTTTGGGAAATACCATTGTATTTCGAGTCAATAGTTGATTCTATCGAATTTAAGGATGAGAAAGCATTTCTAAGGGTATCATCAATCATGATGATACCGTTCACGCAAATTATAATAAAAAGGAAACTCTCGAAGGAAGAAATTAAGAAAGTTATTGACGATTTTTTCATAGACTCAGCTTTGTTCCTGACAAGTCTAGCTGGTGTCCCAGGTCGTTATTTGACAAAGCAGTACATTTATGATATCAAGGAATTAATGAAGATTCTTCTTGAGAAAGAGAATTTTAAAGATATTCTACCTGGTTTTATTCATGCATATTTTATGTCTGGAAAGGACTCTAAATGTGAAACACAGGAATTTAATGATTATGTTTCATACATAGTTGAGTATTCAGAAGAGTATAAATTGGTCATTAAAAAACTAGGATTGAAAGTTTAATTGATACAGAAGCAACTTCTGTATCAGAATATGTTGTAATATTAAATTTATTTTTTTTTCCATTATAAAATGAGTAGACGTGAAGTGAATTTCGATTTTATTGTTGGGTACGAACCTGAAGAAGAGGAATCCGATATTAGTTGGATTGTTCCTGTTTGTATCAAGGAAATACATCCAACTGAGAACAATTTTATGTTTAATGTGGGAGACGATGAGCATTCAAATATTTGGATTTACGGACCTAAAAACATACTTCCATCTAAGTATGGCGTAGGAAGTTGTATGAATGTGCGTGTCAATAAACGGATTTTGCAAGGTGTCTTTATATTACTAAGCGTATCCGAGGTATTGAAAGTAAAACAACGAACAGATGATAACATCTACATAATAGAATTCATCAAAGAATTATCAAGTTTGTTGAAGGATCGTTTAGAAGATTATAAAGCGCGAGTAGAAGTCAATTGGTCCAGCGGATATATAGACCACGAACGTTATGTCCATGATCAGAAAGATACCGAATTTCTGACTTCGCAGTTTGAACTTTTGCTCGAGGAACTAGAAAGCGGTAAATTAAAACGCATAGAAGGAACCGTGGATATATACAAAAATCCTAAATATCTCGCGGATGGAATAGTAGAACTTATTAAAATTATTGAGAGTGTTACTGAGAGTAAGAATTCATTATTGTCATATATAGAGGATAACAAGTCTAAGATTAACAGAGACAATAAGAAATGGTGCAAGCAATTTAAGGCCGAGAGGGAAAAGACATTATATGAAGTATGTAACAGACCGTGTGAAGTCGGTGGTGGAGGATTTTTCCAGAAGGAATCTTGTACATTCAAACCTTCTCGTTAATAAACCCCATTTTAAAAACTTACGACCTTCCGCGCAATAAAACTCGCATTTGAATAGTTATTTCTTAGTCAAAGGGATAAAAGCAATTATCTCTTTGTTTTGTCATAAAAAATCCATTGTGAATAAAATAACATGTCAGTTATAATAACAAGTTACTCGGACAATAAGATGTCTATCACTTCAAGTATCAAAGTGTCATCTTTAATTGTCTATAAAGTTAAATCGGACCGCTTTGTTTCCTCGATGAATGAAGATTGGGAAATAGAAATATATTTTATCAAGGCTGGCGAATATAATGCTAAATATAGTTATAAACCTAAAGGTGTTCTTTCTTCAAACACGTTTAATGATACTTTATTTTGTGAATGTATCCCTGATTGTGATATGAATACAACGGAATTTCAAGGAACATCCGATCCTAATGACCCAGGAGATATCACAGAAAGAAAAGGGTTCGAATATAATTCTGTCGATTTTACAGGAATCATAACGACCGATGGAGATCCTTATGTGTGTTTCTTTCCTGAAACCAAGATACTGACTGTTAAAGGATATAGAAAGATTGAAAACATCGTGATAGGAGACTACATAGTCTACGGGGACAAGAAATCGAAAGTATTATGGAATTGTGTTACTACTCATAAAAATCCCAAACTTGAAGGTCATCCAATAATCATAAAAGCTGGCGCTTTTGGCAATAGTAAATCACAGAGTATCCCTTTTCGCGATATTTACCTTTCAAGATGGCACGCAGTAAAGCTCGATAATAAGATGACTATGGCAGATCATCTTAAGATACATAAGAAAAAGGGAGTCGTGATAGGTGGTAAAAGGAAATAGAGGGGAGGTGAAATATATCATAAGCTGATGTTAGGAAGAAAAGGAGATATGATTGTTGAAGGATTGGAAGTCGTGACACTCGTCATCTAGGATAAACATAGTAACTATTGGATCAATCGGTTTCTTCATGAAAGACGTT
>SDBT01007036.1_pt1 | contig 18573 bp, 8 predicted proteins | sample 2277101 | NCBI WGS metagenome assembly SDBT01 (sample SAMN10404973, study PRJNA504765) | marine sediment metagenome | isolation source: marine sediment core GS10_PC15, 103 cmbsf | place: Arctic Ocean: Southern Knipovich Ridge | collected 2010
ACCATGGTCTTCGCCCCAAACATCACAGCCGCGGGTAACTGTGAAGTGTTCATGTGGTGGCCGGTCTGGACTGGCGCCAATACCAACACGCAGGTCGACATTGTTCACGCCGACGGCACAGCTACTGTAACGGTGAATCAGAGTGCTAACGGTGGCCAGTGGAACTCGCTGGGGAGCTACAATTTCAATTCGGGGACCGCCGGAACCATTACAATCCGCCCTATTGTTGGCGACACCGCCCACGTGCTTGCGGATGCCGTCAAGGTGGTCATGCCGTACTCCGGTGGGCCGCCGACTACGCCTGAACCCCCGGATCCCTTCGTCATTGAGCAGCTGGAGGAGGGGCAGGACGGTGGTTGGGTCTGGAGCTCATCCAGGGCGGATCGCCACGGCGCCGACTATGCACACGATAACGGTATGGGAAAGGGCGAGTGGACCTTCACCTTCAACGCCACGATGCCCATGCCGGGGGAGTATGAAGTCTACATGTGGTGGCCGGCGAATGTGGGCGTCTGGGCTGCCGGCATTCCGGTCGATATCGTTCACATGGACGGCACTACCACTGTAACGGTGGACCAGTCCGTTGGCGGTGGGGCGTGGAGCAAGTTGGGAGCGGTATCATACAATTTCGCCAAGGGCGCAGGCAGCAAAGTTGTTATCCGTACAGATGGAACTGACGGCTTCAAGGTGGTTGCCGATGCGGTCCGATTCGTCTGCATAACCGCCCCCACAACCGCCGACCCCAAGACCGTAGACCACTGGTTAGCCAACTTGTGGGCCTACACGTCGCAATACAATCCCATCAAGAAGTTCAAGGTCGGTGACGCGTACGGCATCGTGCCGCAACTGGTCATTGCCGAGGTCTATGCCTACAGCTACAAGGATGACCCCGCGACGACGACAGTGGACGAGAGCGGGTGGGCCTACGCCATCGAATTGTACAATCCCACCAGCGCAACCGTCGATGCCGGCGATTATTCCCTCATATGTGGTGGGAGCTTGTCGTGGGACTTCCCGGCTGGTACGACCGTGGCCTCAGACTCAAGGATTGTGATCTACGATTTTGGAGGAGATATCGGCGGCGCCACGGCCGACGAGGCCGATTTCGGTTTCCCGGCCGGGCACCGTGCAACAGGCATACTTGATTTTTCCACCGGCAGCGGCGGCGGCGCCGTCACCATCGTGCGCGACGTTGGAGGGGACGAAATACCAGTCGACGCCGTCACCACCAGCGACCTGTCGGCCCTTGGTTACACCGTAATCAACAAGCTGACCAATGATGGCGGCGCCCAGGAGATCATAGGCGTCGGCCAGCGCGACGATAATTTCTCCCGCGGGAGGTCGCTGGTGGCACTGATGAAGATACTGACCACCCCCACGATAACAGGCCACTCGCTCGGCAGTGCCAACAGCCTGGCCGCCAACGAGGCCCAGCTCACCGGCGTGTATGAGGGATTCTTCATCAGGACCAAGCCTGCGACGTGGGGAGACGGGGACACCGAGGGCCTCGGCAAGCTGATTACCCGCTACATTAAAGGCCCGAGCATAGCCACCGACGGCGACCTGCCCCACAGTCTCCTGACCCACATGGGAAGCAACAATCGTGGTCGAATCAACTACAATGCCATCACCCCGACTTGGCCGGCGGGCTATCCCGAACTTGGCTGGCCGCAGTTGCTTGGGGAGCTGCTGGAGCTTGTCCCGCCGCATACCACCGCCTCCGCCTCGTCGGTCATCTACGGGCGGATCAACATCAATACCGCATCCACCAACGTGCTGCGGAAACTGCCCCTGCCCAATGACGCCGCCTTTACGGACTTCGAGATAGCCGATGCCATCACCAACGGGCGCCCCTATCACACGCCGAGCCAGGTAGGTAAGGTTCTGGCCGATTACGCAGACGGCGAGCTGACCAACAAAACCGCCGTCAACTACCTCACCAGACGCGACAGTATCTACGCCGCCATCGCCGATCTCATTACCGTCAACAGCGACGTGTTCGCGGTGTACATCCGGACACAGATCGGCAACGATGCTAACGCCAGCGCGAGCTATCACGTGGCCGTCATCGACCGAAGCAACTGCGTCGACAACGACGACACTCCCCAGATATTGATGTACGCCGAGATAAAGCAATAGACCCGTCCACAGATGAACGGGCTGTGCCGCGCCGCTGATGCAGACCTGAAGTAAAAGGGGACAGGCTACTTTCTTTCCAAAAAAGCAGCCTGTCCCCTTTTCCGTCCCCTATCGCAAATCCGTTCCGCCGGCCGGGCCTGTGAGCACGTCTTGATACTCTCGGGCAAGAACGATGGTCCTGTTTTCGGCCGCGGCCGTCATAGCCGCGAAACTGGCAAGTGTCACGTTTACCAGCTCGTCCAGCGGGATCAAGGGCCCGCCGCCCGCACCGACGCGGTTGACGAAGGCTGCGAACTCGGCCGAATGGCCCTTGTCCTGGCGTGAGCTCCTGTAATCGCGAAACGACTTGAAACCGAAGCCCCTCAACCGGCGGAAGTTGTCCAGCTTGAGCGCACGTCCGTCGCTGAAGACCTCCAACGTTTCCTTGGGATACGACTTGGGCCCGTTGCCGAAGTAATTGACCGTGCCGACCGAACCATCCTCAAAGCCCAGCGTGATGGACATCTTGTCCTCGTGGATAGCGACTCCCCTGCCCATCATGGCCGCGGCCACGGTCGCCACACGGCTGTCGCTAAGGTGGACCATCAGGTCGATAAAGTGGCAGGCCTCGCCGATTATCCTTCCGCCGCCCCGCGCGGGGTCGTGCACCCAGTGCTCCGGAGGCACTATACCCGCGTTGACCGTCATGTTCATTGCCACGGGCTGGCCCCTGCCCGTCAGAAGCTGCCTGATCCGCTCGGTGTGGCGGCTGAACCGACGGTTGAAGCCAACCATCAACTGCCTGTCCGGGTGTTCCGCCGCCGCCTGCATGATCTGCTTCAGCTCATCCACGTTCATCGCCAGAGGCTTTTCCACGAACACATGCTTTCCGGCGAGCAGGGCCTCACAAACCAGCTTCGCGTGGGCGCTGTGGTCTGTGGCAATGATAACCGCGTTGACGTGCTCATCCTCGAGGATTAGGCGGTGATCGGTAACGGCCTTGCTCACTCGGAACTTCTTGGCGACATGCTCCGCCGCCATCCCGTCCAGGTCGGCTACGTAGGCAAGGCGGGCCTCCGTCCGGCTCAGCGCCGGCATTAGCGTCATCTTCGCGAAGTTACCCGCGCCGATCACCGAGATGACCGGCTCGCCCGCCGGTGGAGCTTTCGCACTCGCCACCGTCACCTGCCGGACCTCTGCCACCTCAGTCGGATATGTCAGAATCACGCCCAGCGCCCCCTCGCGGTCGGTGCATATCTTTTCATACGCGGCGCCCGCCTCACGTTGGGGCATTCTGTGGGTGATCAGGTCGTCGACCACCAGGCACCCCGCCTTCATCGCACTCAGGACCGCCCGAAAGTTCCGCTGCTCGGTCCAGCGGACAAACCCGTAGGGATAATCCAACCCGTCAAGCTCGTAGCTGTCGTCGTACCGCCCGGGGCCGTAAGAGCACGAAACCTGGAACGTAAGCTCCTTCTGGTAGAAGTCGCCGCGGCGCAGGTTCAGCCCCACCACCCCCACAAGCACAATCCTGCCGCGCTTGCGGCACATTTCCGCGGCCTGATGGACGATCTCGTCGGTCTTTGCCGAAGCGGTTATCAGCACGGCGTCGGCGCCCCTGCCTTCGGTCCAGGCTCCGGCCACGGTTACCGGGTTGCCGTCGCCGCCGGCCTGCACGGTCAACGCACCGTAATTCGCCGCCAGCTTCAGTCGCTCGGGATTGACGTCGACCCCCAGCACATCGCAGCCGGATGCCCGCAACAATTGCACCGTTACCAGGCCGACCAGGCCAAGCCCGAAAACGATCACCTTCTCCCCGAAGCTCGCGCCGACCAGGCGAATGCCCTGCAAGGCAACGCTCGAAAGGACCGTGAACGCGGCCTGCTCATCCGTCACGCCGTCCGGGATCTTTGTGCACAGGTTCTTCGGAACGCACACGATCTCGGCGTGAGGCCCGTTGCTGGCAACGCGGTCGCCGGCGGCAATGCCCCTGACACCCCGCCCCACCTCCAGAACCACACCCGCGTTGCAGTAGCCCAACGGCAGCGGCTCGTCAAGCTTGTTGAAGACCGCCTCGATCGTGGGAAGCAGTCCGTCGGTCTTAATCTTGTCCAGGACCTGCTTGACCTTCTCCGGCTGGCTGCGGGCCTTCGACAGAAGAGAAGCCCTCCCGAACTCCACCAGCATCCGCTCCGTGCCGGCGGATATCAGCGTCCTGCTGGTTTGGATGAGCACGCAGCCGTCGCGACATCCCGGGGCCGGCAAGTCAGCCACCCTGGTCTGTCCACTGCGCAAGTCCTGAAGTACCTGCCTCATACGCCGCATCCTTCCCAAGAGACATCCAAGCCCCCACATAATATCACGTGCGCCGGCCAAGGGAAGTTCGCACTGTGAAACTTTATCGGACAAAAACAGAGCCGTGTGAACAATGGCGTAAATTTGTGCCGCAGTTCGGGCGCGGTCAGCCGCGGGCCGGGGTTGTTCCCGGCCACTAGCGTGGCCGGGCTTTTCATTCCTGTCTTCGCAGGACGATTCTGTTTCCCGGCTACCAACGGGCGGCCGCGGAGGATAGTATGTGGCGTTGCGTACGGGCCTCCGATCTGCGGCGAGACGCGAGCCGCCAAAACATAGTGCCAGATCGCGGTAACCGGGGCGCAGGAATGTCTGCAAATAGGCGTATAGTATTAGGGCGGTTAGCTGGATCCGGCCTGCGTATCGTCCAACATCGCGCCGTCGGGCGGCCCTTGCCACGCACCGGGTGCAGTGGGGTTGGGTGATGACCGAACATAAAGATGAGAGTCAGTTGCCAACGGTGAGCGGCCCGGAGCCTGCGGCCGGCCAGGGCGAGCCCCAACCTGTACCCGAGGTCGATGGCTACAGGGTCGTCGCGCGGCTGAGCGCCCGGGGAGCGCAGGGCACCATCCTCGAAGCCTTCGAGCTGGCGGAGACTGCCCGGCACGTCGCTCTCAAGTTCCCCCTGGGCGGGGCCCTCAGCTCAGACAGGGCTATGGCCATGTTCGAGAATGAGGTCAAAACGGCGGCCTCCCTGGAACACCCCAACATCGCCCGCGTGTACAAATGCGACCGTCAGCAGGGGGTCCTCTACTACAGCATGGAGTGGATCGACGGTGTGAACCTTGATGAGTATGTCACCCAGAGCGACCTGACTCAGCGGCAGATACTTGAATTGATGCGGACAGTCTGCCGTGCCGTCCAGCACGCCCACCAGGGAGGCATTATCCACCGGGACCTCAAGCCCGGCAATATCATGGTCGCCACCGGCGAATCGGCGGGTTCGGAGCAGATCGGCCAGCCGAAGGTCCTGGACTTCGGCCTGGCTGTCGAGGAATCCGGCGGCACTTTGGTGACTTCCATGCGAGGGGTTGGCACGCCGCTGTACATGGCCCCCGAGCAGGCGGCGGGAACAGCCAAGCGGCCCACGACGGCGATGGATGTCTACGCCCTGGGTGTGATGCTGTACAAACTGCTGACGGGGAGCCACCCGCACGGCTTTACGCGTGAAGAGCTGGGGGTGTTGTCGTCGCACCAGGTGCGGGACCGAATCGCCAGGGAGGAGGTCATCCGGCCGCGGAGCGTCAGCAAGGAAATCGACAAGGAACTCGAAACACTCCTGCTTAAAGCCCTGGCCCACGAGGCCGAGCTGCGTTACGCCTCAGCGGGCGAACTTGCCACCGATATTGATAACTACTTTAACGGCGAGCCACTCACGGCCCGCCCACCGAGCACGCTGTATTTCCTCAAGAAGCGCATCAAGAAGTATCGCGTGCCAGTTGCCATTGCCGCCGCTGTGATGGTGGCACTAATCGGTACGGGCGTGTTTTCCTACGTCCGCGTTGCCCAGGAGCGAGGTGTTGCTGTTGCGGCAAACGAACAGGAGAGACATCAACGCGTACGGGCAGATGAGGCTGCGAAGAAGGCCAAACAAGAGGCCGAGGTCAATCGACGAATGCTGTACCTGACGCGCGTGTCGTTAGCTGCGGAGCAATATGCTCGGGGCAATGATCCTGCAATGCGACGGCTACTTGACCTCTGTCCCAAGGACCTACGGAGATGGGAATGGGATTACTTGAATCGTCAGAGACCTCACTTGTTACTCAAGGTTGAGCACGAGGACGTCAATTCGGCTTGCCTCAGCCCGGATGGCAGTCGTATCCTGTCGGCCTCGGGAAAGAGTTTGCGTGTGTGGGATTCGGCGAGTGGGAGAATGCTTATGGAAATATCGGGGGGGCAATCTCCAGCGGTGTTCTCGCCTGACGGCCGCCGAATTGCTTCTCGTCATGGGCAGGGGATCAGCTTCTGGGATGCAAAGAGTGGCAAACACTTGCATATTCTCCCAGACAAGCCACCTTTTGCGATTAGCCCGGATGGGAGGCGCATTATTACTGCGAACATGACCATCTTTGATGCGAAGTCCGGGGAAATCCTGCTGCGAATTCCAGCCCCCGAGGCAGGTATCGAGTTGGTCACATATAGCGCCGACGGAAGGCGCATTGCTGCTGCCAAAGGGGGGGCATGGTGGATATGGGATGCTTCAACGGGCTCTCAGACACATGCGCATAAGGTTTCCGAGGAAGGAAAAATGGTAGCCGTAGCCATTTCGCTGGAATCCCGCCGAGTAATTGTAGGAATAGGTCCTCGAGATATTAGCGAGGAGACACTTGCGACGTCACTCGCTAGGTTCCAGATCATCGTATATGACATGTTAACGGGGGAGAAGAGATTTGCCTTGGCGGGCCTTGATCGGGCGGTCAGAGGAGGTGGGGCTTTTTCCGGGCCAGCGTGCTTCAGTGAAGATGGAGTCCGGATCGCTTCGGCAGAATACGTGTCCTTCCAGGTAAGGGATGCGATTGATGGACGTGAGATAACGACTTTCCGTCAGCCGCTCGCAGCCGCTGCGCCGCAGTCCCCATGGTGGCTTCAATCTCTCGCTTTCGGAAAGGACGGCAAGAGAATTGTTGCCAGTGGGGTGTCCAATGACAAGGGCCTGGTTACCTTGTGGGAGATAGAGCCCGAGCAGGAAGGCATGGTCTTAGATGTAATGTCTTTTGTCCTCGAGTTCACCGCGGACTCCACAAGACTACTAACGAGTACTCCGACTCCGGACGGTTTCCATCTGTACGCTTGGGACCTAGCTAGCGGTAAAGAGCTGCATGAACTCGGCAATAACAAGAGTCAAGCACTATGCGCCGTAGGCTATGGCCCGAGAGGGCGTACAGTCGCGGTAAAGTGGGGTAAGCGCGGCTTTACGATCTGGGATGTGGAAACGGCCAAACCAGTCGGACGTTTTGAGATTGACAAGAACGCGGAGGGCAAAGAGCCGATTCACGTTTTCCCTATGCAACTTGCAGGTATAGCCTATTCCTCGGACCGCAAGAGGTTCGTCTTATCAATTGGTGGCAATGCATGCATTGTATGGGACGCTGCTACACGTAAGCTGCTTCGAATGATCCCTGCCGGGAAGAATGCTGTGTTTCTCTGCACAAATGGACACCTCGCGGCACGGGTTGAGGCACCCGAAGGCGGCCTAGACATAGATGACGTGTTTCTCTCTAACGCGAAGCAGGCTGAATATAAGACGTCTCTCTTGGATGTAAACACGGGTCAGGCGAAAGTAGATCTCAGCAAGGAGGTCAAGATTCCGTTGAGGATTAGCAAAGGGGGCCGATGGGTCCTTGCATTCTTGAGTAGCGGGGGCTTGGGCGTTATCCGTACAGACACCGGGAATGTCCAATCAAGGCTCGGAGGTTACAGACCTAGGTTCCATGAGGGCATGATGTTTTACTGGTCACCAGTATTCATACATGACTTCAGCCCAGATGGTGAACGAATTGTTACTGTGAGTGCCGACTCCAAGGTCACGCTGTGGGACACACGGACGGGACTGGAGATCTTGACGCTAAACAGCGGTGTTGGTATCCCGTTAGGTGTGAGATTCAGCCACAACGGTAAGTTCATTGCCGTGGCCGGATATGGCGGAAAGGTCAGGGTGTGGGGCACCAGCTTGTCGAGAAAGTCTTCGCCGAAGGTTGCACTGCCAAGGACCAGGCCTTCCTCTGCTGCTCGCATCATTGGCAGCCCCGGCACGGTTACGCATGATCCGTATGTGGCTGTCCGAGGTGGAATGCGAGAGGATGAGGTCAAGGCTATTCTTGGGCTACCGAAGATCAAGTCCAGCGACAGTTGGACCTATGTTAACGACAACCCATATTACAAAGCTGTCATTCGGTTCAAGAATGGGCGTGTGACGGCCAAGGCTTGGTACGATGAGAGGGGCGTCAGGGCCTGGGATGCTTCTGATCCCGCGGGGAGCAAAGGACAGCCTCCGACCAAGAGCGCAACCGCACCAACCAAGCCTGCTGCCACCAGGCCTTCGGAGACTGCGAGATGATAGAGTTCAACTGTCCAGCTTGTGAGGCTGTTTGCCGAGTTGCAGATGAGCTTGCCGGCGAGATCGCAGAATGCGCCGAGTGCGGCATGGTAATGCACGTACCTTCGAACGTGCCGGCACCTGCGGGCAGGCCAGACAAAGCCCTGCAGCAGCCGGAGCCGGATCGCGGCGACCCGCAGGACGCTCCGATCGAGCCGCCGGAAAGCCCAGCCGCAGCGCCACCTGCGGGCAGGCCAGACAAAGCCCTGCAGCAGCCGGAGCCGGATCGCGGCGACCCGCAGGACGCTCCGATCGAGCCGCCCAAAAGCGCAGCCCCGGCGCCGCCTGCCGACGAGATCCCCTTTGCGAAGAAGGCTGAATTCGGCGGCCGCACGTTATGGATCGCCTTGGGCGCCGGCGCTATCGCCGTCCTTATCGCGGCAGGGCTGCTTTACGTTCTCTCAAGTAAGCCGGGGGCTGTTGCGAAAGCCGGCAAAATGGCCAGGGAGGCTCGGCGCTTGACTGAAAGTGCTCGCATGGACAGGGATGAGTTGAAGCTCGAAATGCTGGATCCCTCGGCACTGGTCACGAAACGCGATGTTCTGCAAGCGGGAATTGCCAAATACGATGAGCTGCTGGATAAGTTCGGCGATGAAGAGCTGAAGCATGCGGAATTGCGGCGGATCATGAAGGGGGCAAGGGAACGCCGGACGATTGCTCGGGTGAGTCTCGAAATGGTGCAGGAAGTCTTGTGGCCGGGGCCCGGTGCCGTTAAGCAAATGTTCGCCCGAGCGTCGCAGTCGGTGCCGATGGTGAAAGCGATTGACGGGGGATCTGGTTCCGGCTTCCTTATCAGGCATGCGCGCCGCCTGTACGTGGTGACGAACAGGCATGTTGTCGCAGGAGCCGACAGGGGATTCAGTATCAGTTTTCCACTTGGCGATCCTGAGAACCCCCGGATGTTTACGTTCGAGGTCGGCCCAACTGCGGTGGAGCTTATTCATCGTGGCGCGGACTTGGCCGCGATCAATGTTGACACCAAGCGGCAACTCCTCAAGAAACACGGTGTTCATCCTTTGAAGCTGGCAGTGACAGAACATGCTCCGAAAATAACCGATAAAGTCTGGATCATCGGGCATCCGGCAGTTAAGGATGCAGCCCGCGGCTACGGGGTCAACACGTATCATCCCGCCACTATCGCCAATATCGCCTCAATGACGGAGTTCGGCAGGTGTATTCAGATCGGCGAGGTCTACCCCGGTAACAGCGGCGGACCCGTGCTGAATGGCAGGGGGCGTGTAGTTGGGGTGGTCGCATTCACCGACGAGAGGGGGCGCAACTTCGCAGTACATGTCGATATGTTGCGATCACTGCTGACCGAACGCCGGTTCACTGTCGATCAGGCCGAGAAGGCCCGAATACTCACTCCTCGTTCGACATTGCCCAAAGAGTACGAGCAGGTCGCGAAAGAGCTTCTGGCCGAAGGGTTCGAGCCATACGACTGGTGTAAGCGAGACGGCCGACGTTATTTCCTGTTGCGCAAAAGCGGGACCGAGGCATTCGAGACTCCTGTCAGCATGGGAAAGACATATGCCGTCCTGATCGTCGGCGCCAAGATACACAAAGCCACTGTTCGTGTGGCTACCGAGGCCGAAGGAGAACTGGTGCGTGTTGCAGGAGATCAGAAGTATGACGCCAGCTCATTGACGGTCAAGTTCGTTGCTCGGTCCGGCAACAAGTATGCGGTTGTCATTACCAACCCCAGTAAGTACAGGGATATACTGGTCGTTCTAGGGCTATTCGAGAAATGACCAAGCCATCGCCGAAGCCTGCTGCCACCAAGCCTGCTGCTACCAAGCCTTCTGGGGCTGCGAGATGAACCGAGGTCACGACAGGACGCAAATGGGCGGGGGCCAGGAGGCGTTCCAGACCACCCACTGGACGGAGATATTTGCCGCCAGAACCGTAGATGCCGCTCGGCGAAGGAAAGCCGTTGGGGTCGTTGCCGGGCGGTACTGGAGGCCGGTTTACGCCTACATACGCCGTAAGTGGCACAACAAGTCAAACGAGGACGCCAAGGACCTGACCCAGGGCTTTTTTGAACAAGTCATCCTCGGGCGCGAGCTGATCCAGAGGGCCGACCCGGAAAAGGGCCGGTTTCGGTCGTTCCTGCTGAAGGCCCTGAAGAACTATGTAATCAGCGCCGGCAAAGCCAAGAGTGCGAAGAAACGTATGCCCCCCGGCGGGCTGATACATCTGGACGCCTTCGAATCGCCGGACACGCTTATGCCATCACCGGGCGCCACGCCGGAACAAGCCTTCGCATATTCCTGGGCGTCGCGGTTACTTGATGAGGTGTTGGCTGTGGTCGCAGCAGGCTGCCGCGAGACGGGCCAGGAAAAGTACTGGGAGGTTTTCCATCAGACAGTGGTGGACCCGATCCTTACCGGGGCAAAGGCGCCGCCGCTTTCGCAATTGTGCCGGGAGCTGGGCATCGAGAGTGAGGCCAGGGCCACCAATATGAATGTCACCGTCAAACGCCGGTTCCGGACGACCCTCGAGGCCCGGGTCCGGGAGTTTGTCGACTTCGATGGGGACGTGGAGATGGAAATCCACGAACTGATGGAAATTCTTTCAAAAGGCGGCGCAGGATCACGGGATGGATTGGGTATTCCCTGATAGGAGGGCTGGTGGTGCAGCCGGGGCCCTCCGCCCGCGGCTGTTTCGGGCCGAGGTAGATTGGCGCAACCGGCACGAATAAGCGCTTATCTTAAAGGGAGTTAAGCCGATGAGCGATGAACTGACAACGTTCGGGTCCGATCCGCAGCGGCTGGCCCGTCTATTGGACATCGGGGCTGGCGAGGGTGTCGAGGGAAAGGCTGAAACCGAGCAGGCGAAGGCTGATCTACTGCGTGTGCGGCTGGCGGGAACGATGCCGCTGAAGACGCGCGTGGTGGACGACCTGCCGGCGATTCTCGGGCGGCTGCGCGATGATCTGCTGCCTTTGGGCGGCAAGCCCTTAGGCGAGGTGCTGCTGGACAGGGAATGCAGCCTCGAAGTGCTACAGACGATCAAGGAGTACGGCAAGAAGCTAGCCGCCGGGTCGGATCGCCAGGTGGAGCATGCCGTTGGAATTGCGATCTACTTCGCCGCTATTGCCAGCGCACTTCTGTTTCATGATGAGCGGATCACGAGCTACAGCTATCCAGCCCTGGCACAATCGTTCGGCACCCTGATCAACAAGCGGTGGCTCGCCGGCCAACTGGATAGACACTTCGCCAAAGCTCGCAGGATCTGCAAGACCACAGCAAAGTGAGGAGGCGGCAGAAGCTCATCGCGCGCCTGGGTCAGCGGCTGGGCCTGATTTGCCGCGATGGGCCTCGCGATGGATCTGACTCGGCCGCCGCGCGAACTGTCTTTTGCCAACTCGCCCGAGCGAACTTTCCGGCCGAACCTGCGCAGGATTGCCGGCACTATCCGAGAGAGCCGGCCTTTGGTTTATGGGGCGATCCTATCGACAATCACGATCTGCTGCTGTATGATACGAGGTTCGGCGCGACAGCGGCGCCAACCACCGGAAAGGAAAACGAGCTTATGCAACAGCATCTGATTCAGCCTCATGGCGGCACTCTTGTGGATCTTCTGGCCACGGCGGAGCGGGCCGGCCAGATGAAGGTCGCCTCTCGCGACTGGCCGTCGTGGGACCTCACGCCGAGGCAGATCTGCGACCTGGAGCTTATGATCAACGGCGGCTTCTCGCCACTTCGGGGCTTCATGACCAAGGCGGACTACGAGGGTGTCTGCAAGGACATGCGCCTTTCGGACGGGACGCTCTGGCCGATGCCGATCACGCTCGACGTCTCCGAGGAGGTGGCCAAGAATCTCAAAGCCGGTGACATCCTGGCCCTGCGGGACCTGGAGGGCACGATGCTGGCCGGCCTGCACGTTGAGGAGGTTTGGACGCCGAACCTCAAGGAGGAGGCCGAAAAGGTCTTCGGCACCGCCAATGAGGAGCATCCCGGCGTTGACTACCTCACGCGCAGCACAAACCCATACTACGTCGGCGGAACCGTCGAGGGCGTGACGCTGCCTCATCATTATGATTTCATCGAGCTGCGCCTGACGCCCGTTCAGCTCCGCCAGCGGATCGCGGCCATGGGCTGGCGCAAGGTGGTCGCCTTCCAGACCCGAAACCCCATGCACCGCGCGCACCAGGAACTGACGTTCCGTGCCGCCGCCGATCTCGAGGCCAACCTGCTGATCCACCCGGTCGTCGGCCTGACCAAGCCCGGCGACGTAGACCACTACACCCGCGTCCGCTGCTACCAGGCGGTGCTGACGCACTACCCGAAGAACACGGCGATGCTCAGCCTGCTGCCGCTGGCGATGCGGATGGGCGGTCCTCGCGAGGCCGTCTGGCACGGAATCATCCGCAAGAATTACGGCTGCACGCACCTTATTGTCGGCCGGGACCACGCCGGGCCCGGGTCCGATTCATCGGGTCAGCCCTTCTACGGGCCCTACGAGGCACAGGAGCTCCTGGCCAGCCTCCAGGATGAGCTCCAGATCGAGATGGTCCCGTTCAAGATGATGGTCTACGTCGAGGATAAGGACGCCTACATGCCCATCGACGAGGTCCCCCAAGGGCTGACAACCAAGTCGCTTTCCGGCACGGAGCTGCGCGAGCGACTGGCGGCCGGACGAGAGATCCCCTCGTGGTTCTCCTTCCCAAATGTGATCACGGAACTCCGCCGCACGTATCCCCCGCGAAACAAGCAAGGCTTCACGGTTTTCTTTACCGGCCTGCCGAGCTGCGGCAAGAGCACGCTGGCTGGCGTGCTGCTAACGAAGCTGATGGAGATCGGCGGGCGGCCCACCACTCTGCTGGACGGCGACCTGGTGCGGAAGAACCTGTCATCTGAGTTGGGCTTCTCGAAGGAGCACCGCGACATCAATATACGCCGCATCGGGTGGGTGGCCTCGGAGATCACCAAGAACGGCGGCATCGCCGTGTGCGCGCCGATCGCTCCGTACGACAGCATCCGCAAGGAGGTCCGCCGGATGATCGAGCCCGGCGGCGGATTCATCCTGGTGCACGTGGCCACGCCTCTGGAGGTCTGCGAACAGCGCGACCGCAAGGGGCTCTACGCCAAGGCCCGCGCCGGGATCGTCAAGGAGTTCACCGGCATCTCGGACCCCTACGAGCCGCCCCAAGACGCCCATCTCGTCATCGACACCACCGACCTGGCGCCGGAAGAATGCGTCCAGACCGTCATCCTCCACCTCGAAAAGGAAGGCTACATCGGCCCGCCGAGCTAGGCCGGCGCTTCCAGAGGCCCACCATGCGGGCGCATAGCCTGACTGAATGAGCATCTCGGATTTGGCGCCGCCCCCCAGATTTACACGCTTATCTTAAGCCCGGCCGAAGGGGCTACTACGGGAACAACTCCGCCCCAGGGACTATCTCCGGGTCTGCCCAAGGGTTTACCCTGAGTCGTTCCGTGTGGTTTATCTCAGAGTTCGTCCAAGGGTTTATCCTGAGTCGTTCCGTATGGTTCATCAAACGGCTCGCCCAAGGGTTTATCCTCAGCGACGCCGAAGGGTCTATGCTGGTGGGGCTTCGATAAGGCTGCAGATTGAGCGATGGATGAGCGTATGCCTTGAGCTTTGTCAGAGAGTTAATCTTGATGCTTGTCCATTGGTCAATCCTGCTAATCGCAAAGCTCGTCTTGGGGTTTACCCTGAGCCTTGTCGAAGGGCCTATCCAGATCCCTGCCGGAGCCCTTGGCCTGAGCTTTGCCGAAGCTATTTTCCTGGTCCCTGTCCAGGCCTTTACCTTGAACGCTGCAGCACGCGGCGGCTTTATCTTCACCCCTGCCGAACGCTTTGCTGTGATCCTGCGGTTTATCCTGAGCCCTTTCCAGGGGTTTACCCCGGCTGCCCCGACCTTTGTCCAAGGGTTTGCCCTGAACTTTGCCGAAGTGTCTATCCTCATTCGTACCCTACGGTCTACCCTGAGCAGGTCCGTAGGGTCTCTCTTGCGCCATGCCGAAATTACGATCGAACCGTTGCGGCGTGACCTGCCCGTACCGTTGCCGTATAGCCGCCCATTGCTGTACCTGGACTTGGGGCCGGCGGCGGAAAGCACCACCGGAAGCAGCCGCCCCCTCTGCCTGGGCCTGGCGGCGGACACAGAGACCACCACCACAACAACCAGCCCGGACATCCATATCCTTCGCATTCGCGCCTGCATTCGCATTCGATCACCCCTTCTGCGACCACGTCCTATATTCATTATACTATACCCAAGTCATTCCGTCAAGGTGCCTAGAGCATTACTCTCTCTACTCACTATATCGGCAAAGAGGCCGTTCTTGTTTTACTCCAACAGGCGTTTTAGCAACGTATCTGCGATAATCTGTTAGACTGCTGCCGGGAATCCCTGATAATGCTCTTCCAAATGAACGGCGGCGCCACGTACCGCATAGCTCATCACGGCCCCGGACCCGCCCGGCTCCTCGATGTACGATGATCGATCCGACTGATCAACATTGGGACTATCTTGTGGTGACAGCCTCCAACGACGCGCAGGCGGCTGTCTATGACGCGCAGCTTCGCCTCCGCCGGGAGCTTGGGCTTCTGGCCGGCGTCGGCGACGTCATGGTTGTGGTGGATCCCGGCGGGAGGCGCGTCGGCAGCGGGGGCAGCACGATATGCTGCCTCGCGGAGGTGCTCAATCGGGAGCTGGCCTCAACCGCCGGCGACTTGGCGGACGCCACCGTCTGGCTGGAGCTTCTTGGACAACTCCGCATCCTCATCGTCCACGGCGGGGGCGACTCCAGGCGCCTGCCTGCTTACGGGCCGTGCGGCAAGGCGTTCCTGCCCGTCCCAGGCCCAAGCGACAACGCAATCCCCACAACCCTTTTCGACCGCCAGATGCCGACCTACCTGGCCCTGCCGCCCGCTCGCACCGCAGGGCAGATCGTGATCGCATCGGGCGACGTTCTGCTGAGCCTCGACGCGAGCGAGGTCGATTTCTCTCACGCCGGCCTGACGGGGCTCGGATACCCGGCATCGCCGCAGGAGGCCGCCGGGCACGGGGTCTATTGCGCCGGCGACGACGGGCAGGTGGAGCTGTTCCTCCAAAAGCCGACGCCGCAGCAGCAGGCTGATTACGGCGCGATCGGCCCCTGCGGTAAGTCCATTCTCGACATCGGCGTGATGAGCTTCGACGCCGCCACAGCCGTAAGGCTCCTTGAGATGTGCGAGGTCAGGCCCGATCCGGCGGGCAAGCTCGCCTGGAGCGGGCCTGTGGGCATGGCCATCGAAGACGGCGGCCTGGACTTCTACCGCGAGATTTGCTGCGCGATTGGGGCAAGAGCCGGCACGGCCCATCACACAGCCGCCGCACGGGCAGCCGGCTCACTATTGGATGACGCGGTCCTGGAGAGAATCTTCAATTCCCTGTCCGGCATTGCGTTCCACGTGCAGGTTCTGGACGGCTGCGGGTTCCGCCATTTCGGCACCACGCGCCAGATTATCACGAGCGGCGCGGAGCTTGTGCGAGAGGACACAGGCCGCGATGAGCGGAAAACGTACGTGAATATCAACAACGAGATCGGCGGTGAAGGCAAGATCGTCGGCCACGATGCCTGGATCGAGGGCAGCCGGATCAACGCCGAGCTGGTCCTCGGCGGACGGAACGTGGTTGTCGGCGCCGATATCGACGGGCCGCACACCCTGCCGGCCGGGGCATGCCTCGATGTAATTGCCGGGCAGGATCGAAGCGGCAAGGCCGTCCACTTCGTCCGCTGTTACGGCCTGGACGACAACTTCAAGGACACGGTCGAGCAGGGCGCCACGCTGTGCAACATGCCCGTGGCCCGGTGGTTGGCCGATGCGGGCCTGCGCGGCGAGGATGTCTGGGACGGGCAAATTCCCCCTGAGCGGCGCACGATCTGGGACGCCCGCGTGTTCCCGGCAGAGGCCGAATCGTCGGCATTTGCCCGGTGGTTGTGGATGTTCGCCCCCGCCAAGGCAAGCCGCGCCCACAGGAAGGCCTATCGGGCCGCTGACCGCTACAGTCCCGCTCAAATCGCTGCACTGGCCGACCAGCAGGCTTTTCACGCCCGCAGGCTGGCGATCCGCACCGAGCATATCCGGCGTGGCCTGCCGGCCGTATTCGCCGGCCGCAGCGGATATTCCGCGCGGGATCTGGCGTGCACCCTGGGAAACGCCGACGACCCGGTCGCCTTTGTAGCCGAATTGCTTGGGGAATCGCACAGGCATTTCGACGCGGAAGATGCGACCGGCACGGCCGGCTTTACGTTCGCGCGGATCATCCACACGCTGGCCACGGCCCTGCTGCAGCTTGTCTGCGACCATGACCGAAGCCTCGGGAATGTCCTGCCGGGCCTGCCCGAGGACCTCACCGAGGCCCAACTCGACTGGCTGAACGAGCTGGGTCTGGCCCCGGCCGGAGCGATCGCCGGCAACTGGGCCGAGAAGGCCAAGGCCGCAGCCTTCGATCGCCTCGAGCGAACGATCATCCATAGCGGCCGGCACGAAGTCGACCGCCCCACCAGCACCCTTGGCAGCGGCATGACAGTACGGGCCGAAGCCCCCGCAAGACTCGACCTGGCGGGCGGCTGGACCGACACGCCCCCTTACTCGCTGGAGCGCGGCGGATGCGTTCTGAACGCCGCCGTGAACCTCAGCGGCGTGCCCCCGGTCAGCGCATCCCTCCGTGTGACAGACGAGCCGCTGATAAGGATCGTGTCAGGGTCAGAGGATCAGCGCACGAGCGTCGAGATAACCGAGCTCGGCGATCTGCTGGATTACCGCAGCCTCACCAGCGAGTTCTCGCTGGCCAAGGCGGCCCTTGCCCTGTCCGGATTCTCGCCGGAGACGGCGCCCTGGTCGCCGGGGGCCACACTGGCGGACATGCTGAAGCTCTTCGGCGGCGGAATCGAGCTGACCACGATCGCGGCGGTTCCGCGGGGCAGCGGGCTGGGCACGTCCAGCATCGTCGGGGCGGCCCTGCTGGCGGTGCTCCACCGCGCCGCCGGCCGCAAGCTCACGCACGAGGAACTGTTCCACGGCGTGCTCCGTCTCGAGCAGGCCCTCACCGCAGGCGGCGGCTGGCAGGACCAGATCGGCGGAGTCGTCGGCGGTGTGAAGGTGATAACCGCCGAGCCCGGCCTGACGCCCGAGCCCTCGATCCGCCCAGTCCCGCCGGATCTGCTCGACCCCAAGGCCAACGGAGGCCTCACCCTGCTGTACTACACCGGCATCACCCGTTTGGCAAAGGACATCCTGCAGCAGGTGGTCGGGCGATACCTCGACCGCGAGCGGCACGCCATGGCCACGCTGGAGCGGCTGCGCGCCCTGCCCACCAAAGTAGCCGAAGCCATGGCCGCCGGCGATCTGGCGGAATTCGGCCGGCTCATCGACGCCGTCTGGGAGCTCAACAAGCAACTCGACCCCAACTCCACGACCGACGAGATTGAGTCGCTGCTGGCCGCGATCAGGGGCCACATTCACGGTGCCAAGCTGCTCGGGGCGGGCGGAGGAGGCTTCCTGCTGATGGTCTGCAAGTCACCGAAGGATGCCGAGGCCGCGCGGCAAATCCTCCAGGCCGAGCCCATCAACGATCGCGCCCGGCTGGTCGACTTCGACATAAACTCCGACGGCCTGACCGTCACCGTCTCCTGAAGGCACAACCTGCCGTAGGCGAAAAGACGGTCAACGTCGAAAACAGGCTTGTCGGCACCTGAAGGCAGGGAAGGATCAACCGAAAGGCTCGCGACGGATACGGGCCGGACTTTCCGCCGGCGAATCGAGCGGAAATCCGGAAAACGCCTGTCGAAAACCTTGCACATCCTTGCACTTTTTTCGCAAATAAAGTGCAAGGTTTTGAGACGCAAAAGCACCCCTTAAGCCCAGCATTTCCAAGGCATTACGTCCGTTTCGCAACCTTGCACTTTTTGGCCACCATGTGCAAGGTTTCAGGCCTCGTTCAAGAAAACTTCAGATGCGGCCCCCGCCCCGCTGGACTCTGCGTATTT
>SDBT01007037.1_pt1 | contig 18572 bp, 11 predicted proteins | sample 2277101 | NCBI WGS metagenome assembly SDBT01 (sample SAMN10404973, study PRJNA504765) | marine sediment metagenome | isolation source: marine sediment core GS10_PC15, 103 cmbsf | place: Arctic Ocean: Southern Knipovich Ridge | collected 2010
AAAAAAAAAAAATAATTTTTTTTTTTATTTTTCCATTAGCATCATCCCTATGACTTCCACGTATTCAAAGATAAAGCGCAAGGAAATTTTCAGTTACATGGTTCGATTCACAGCAGATACACTGAAAAAAAGGAATGATTTTCTGTTTGACGGCAGTTTGATTTGTATAGATGGGGGCATTGGAGCTGGGAAGTCGAAGCTGTGTGAAAACTTGGCAGCTCATTTCAATGAATCCAACCAGTGTGCTTTTGTGGCCAAGGAAGCAGTAATGAAAGGGTGGATAGATAGATTTTATCTAAATCCTAAAAAATGGGCTGGAGAATTCCAAATCAATCAGTTGAATCTATGCACGAATGCTGTTAATGTGGCTCATGCGCGGTGTGACACGGAAGGAAAGATTGCCATTGTGGACCGCAGTCCAATAGGGAATGCTTGTTTCTTTTTAGCAAATTTGGAAATCATTGATCAAGATCATCGAGAATTATATGTGGAAGGATTCGAACGCAGTGGTCCCTATTTACATTCCAAAGTCATCTACTTGGACGCTTGTGTAGATACGCTTTATGACAGGATTCAACAGCGCGTTCAAGAACAACCAATCATAAGAGCCTCTGAAAAAAAAATCTCTAAAGAATATTTGTATGCCTTGGATGAAATGATGATTTTGGTAGAACTTTTTCTGTATTATAAAACAAAGTTACCCATCATGTTTTTGCGATGGGAAGATTACAGTGCCGATCCAAAACATGTGATCCAGCTGATTTATCAACAAAGCCGCGGAACTTCTGCTGAATTTGATCAGAATAAAAACAACTGGAAAGAAACGGAAGCTTGGTTACTCAGGGCAAGTTACAAAGATCTCAAGGAAAGGGTACGCATTCTTTCTGTGATTCCAAACGTCGTTGCCACTACAACTACTACTGCAGAATCTTAAAACATTTCTTTGGGAGAGAAAGTCAACTAAAAAGGATGTTCTTGCTTTTGCAGCCCTACCACTAAAATAAAATTGTTAAGTCCATTTTCTTTAATACTAATAAACACACTTTTCAAGATTTTTGTGGTGGTAGTAAGAAAACAAACAACATGTTTAATCCAAATCGGCGTCAGTTCGAATGGCCCTGGAAAGACATATTATATTTTGCAGCTTCTTTGGTAGTAATTGCCTTGGCGTTGGTGGTGGCGGTGATGCTTTTTATAGAAAACGATAATCTCCGAAAGCGCATCGAAACCAACGAAGATTTCATAGACACAGTTCCAGATTTACTGGAGGATCTGAGTAAAACCTTGTGTGATAAAATAGAGGCTTTGCAACGCCGCCTGGCAAATGAATTTATCAGACTAGAAGATCGAATCTCTCTTTTGGAAGAACTTTTCGCAGAAGGTCCTTTCCAACAATTTTCGGAAAGGGGACAACTCGATGGATATTGTCCCTTGAATGGAAATGTTACAGTTCCAAGGATTCATTTACCACCCAATTTGATGGAAGCATCCGGATGTTGGGATGCCATGACAAATACACCATTTTTGAGCAGCTTCGGATGCAACGCTGGAAATTTCTATGTGGTCAGTGTGGCTGGAAATACGACCTTGAATGGTATCAATTCCTGGAATCTAGGAGACGCTTTGGTTTGTGTCGATGGCACGTTTTGGAAGCGCATTTTTTGTAATTGTTAATAAAAATTCAGAATTATTTATAAAAAAAAAAAAAAAATTTTTTTCCAAAGAATTCTAAAATAATAAAAACAAAAAAAATAAAAAACAAAAAGAATTTATTCTTTTCCACACTTCATCAGAACCACGCAAATGCAAAGAGAAGAGAACGGTAGGAACGGTTTTGCGGACTGGTTAGATGATGATGCCATTGATGGATGTTGCCAGGCTGTGGTAAGCATGTGCACCTCAGATGAGGTGGTTGGTACAAATTCTGTGTTTTTTGTGAGTTCTTTGGCAGTCACGGTAGCTTTGAGGAGACTCAATTCACGGAATGCCACACAAAAAACTGTACGCAGAGCTTTGGGAATTTCAGCATCAAATCAAATAAGGTGGCCTCCCAGAGACTTGGTTTGTTTCAGTATTAACAATGGAGCTCACTGGAGTCTCTTGGCCTATTTTCCAGGCCATAACAAACATAAAATCTATCATTATGATTCTGGACGTCATTTTCCTGGTGGAGGTAATGTGCCCTATGCGGTGAAAGTAGTCCAAATGTTGGCTAGAATCCGATTGGTGCCTACCAACGTCCGACTTGTGAATGAGGTTGGATTTCCTATTCAAGAAGGAGGCGTGGAATGTGGTTATTATCTGGTGGCAGCCATGGCAAATCTATTCTCTTGTCGACGAGGGAATTTAGATCGTGGTCGTGTGGTGGGTCCCATAAATTCATACAATCTCAATTTGCTGCACGAATATGATTTAACAAAACTTCAGAGAATTGTAAAGACTCTTCTTTTCAGACGCAATCAAGAAAAAACACGTAATCAACCTAACAACAACAAAAGAAAAAGACCAAAAAAAAAATCTACATCTCAACAAAAACAACAACAAACAATATTTTCTCACAAGAGAACTCCAGCTCCTTTTTCTTTTGACGACGACGACGACGACGACGATAACAGATATGCATCCTCAACAACAACATCAAAGGAGAAGAATTCACCAAGGTCAAAACGTAAACGTGGGAAATGAATCCACGACTTCCCTTATTTCATCCTCCTATCAGCAGCCCCAACGACAATCTTCCATGCAAACTTTCCATGAAAAGTCTAAAATATCCAAGACTTGTTCTCCATGGTTAATTCATGGAATGTTTTTGTTGTGTCAATACGAGGGATGGGAATTGGTGTGTCATGATATTTTCGAGGATTCCACACGAATGGGTCTCTCAACTAGCAATCGCAAAATTGGAAGTGAGGCCATACGAATCTTAGAACCACGCCACTGGGGAGCCTCTGTAGACGTATTTTTAAATCCTTTATCTGCAAAAGATCTTTGTTTCATCACCGAAAAAGATCCAGCCATTCAAGCTTTTATGCAACAAACCATCTTGCCCAATCTGAATCCAGATGAATTGTCTTTAAAACTGCACAAAAACCCAGAAATCATGCGTACTGCCTTAAAACTCTATTTAGCTATTTATTTACCTTGTGAAATCAAGGACTATGTAAATGTGTCTATTCCCGCCAACATTCCCACGTGTTTAAAAACCACGCGAAAAATTAGTTTTTCCTGTTTGGGTTACATTGATTCTCCAGAGGCACCAGACAAACCACCCATTCAGACTCTCAGTCTTTTAATGCAACGAATGATGCACGGCATCGGTGTGTTACCCTCAGTTTATAACGAACGCAGGTACAAAAAAAAAGAATAATATATATATATGTTCCACAGGAAACAGTAAATAAATAAAAAAAAAAAAAAAAATTCTTTTTCTTTTTCAGTCTTTTTCACAAAAACAAAATGGATGAGGAGGAGGATGATAATAATTCCCTCGGAGGAGAATATCCGTACACAACATTGTCCCAGTTGGACAAGACGATGGAATATGATGATAATGATTCAAACATTCCCACCTTGGGATGTCTTCATTTTTTACTGCAAGGATTCATGTTCTGCGTTCTGGAAGTAAAGACTGTTTGTGAAGACACAATCAACCGCAGAAAACATCGGAACCATGACTATTACTATACTGATGCAGAGGCAGAAGTTTCCTTATTAACAGAAAGTATGGAAGAAGACATAGGATATGCTTCTGAGCAAATTGTGCCAACAACAGAAACACCTCAACAAGTCTCAAATTTAGATCAAGCCATGAGAAATTTTGTTGAAACCAATGATTCACAAGCCTTGATTCAAATTTTCGACGCAACAGTAACCTCAGTGATCAAAGATGATAAACAAGATTGAGAACCCCCAAAAACAAACGAACAATCCAAAAACTATTAATACTGTTTTTTTCGGGAGTAGAATCCTAAAAGATTTTATTACCACAATGTTCTTAATGTGAATATAAATATTTTTTTTTTCTCTCTCCTTTTTTCTGGTATCATTATGTTCAGCGAGGCAGATATTCAGAGATTTATTCGAAAGTCTCTGTATTATTTCACCACACTTTTCACGATCTTGGCTGCCATACAAATAGGAATTTCATTTTGGAAGAATTGGAACATTTGTACAAATCACTACTCTGATAAAATCTTTGCCACTGAGGTGGAATGTCCTTCCCTCAAAAGCGAACATCTGCGTCAGGCTTGCCACGACGCTCGTCACGGCATTAGCCTGTCACCACTGTTATGTGGAATCTATGAAACTGCAGATGATGTGCGACGCATCATGTGGATGGATGAATTTAAAACGCTCCTGGGAAACCTTTGGTTTGCTCTTTTATTGGCTTTTGTGCTGGGTTTAGCCGTGCTGTATTGTGCCTTGTTCCGAAACAATAGCAATTATCCAAGCGTGTCTGTGGTCTATCCAGATCAGGCTTGGTTACAATGGCATCAAAATCAAAACAAAAATGCACAACCTGATCCTAGCAGCTATTGTTATGATCATCCAGCAGTAGTAAAACCCCACCAAACTTAAACAAATGGATTTTTTTTTTGTTCTCACTCGCAACCATGTACACACAACCTTGAAAAAACAAGAAAATAATTATTGTTGTTTTTTTTATTATTATTTTTTTAAATGAAATACAAAAGAATTTTTTTTTTTTTTTTTTAGATACCACGAGAAGTTACGTGGCGTTGGAAATAAGGTTTGTTGCCTTTCCAGACTTGACCAGCTCCAGAATAACATCCGTCGGCACCCAGAGGACTTCGACATTCTGTGAAAATATTATAATTAAAGTCTCCACGTACTGGATCGAAAGGAATTTGTTGTCCTTGACTACTGACTGGAGGAACTACATTTTGAGCACTGAAATATTTGCCTTCTTTGCTTTGTTGATGTTCGAGTTGGGCTTTGAAGCTGTATTTTAAATTATAATATTCAGCACTTGAGAATTGTGGCCAACGTGCTTTGAGGTCTAAGGCATCGTTTCCATCGGCGAAACTAGTATAACCAGACACTGAGATTTCTTCTGGGAAGCTATTTTCAGTGATAGGTAACAACATGGCAACCATGCTAGGACGTACAGGTCCAGGTTGTTTAAAGTCATCTTCATGAGTTACCCAAGACATGTCCATACCACCAAGGTAACCACGAGCCTTGACGTTGTCCAGTACAATAATGTTTTCAGGACGCCAAACGTTGGCTTTGCTTTTGAAAGTGAAATTTCCATAGATAACTTTGGTTTGCACATCAGTTCCCAGAATGAAATTGGCATGTCCAAACAGATTGGCTCCAGTTTCTAAGCCTGATTTCATGAGTACCATAGAATCCATGGCCAATTCAATCATGGCACGGAAGATGATAATATTAATTGGCACGTGGACATCAGCATCCATGCTTCGAGTCCAATGTTCTGACTTGTAACAAGGACTCATTAAATGAGCTCGAGTCATGAGGCGCACCATAGCATTAGGGATCTTGCTTGTCATTTTGTAGTTATACACAAAGTTTCCAACGGCCAATCCACGGACCAAAGCGTGAACCTCTTTTGAGAGATTTTCGGCATAAATGTCGGCTTGGAAGGCACGACGACGATCTCCACCTTTTCGGCCTCGGAATACAGTGTCTCGATTCCAACCTCCTTCAGGTTTACCATATGTACGCATTTCAACGTCCATGTGATCTCCAAGGTGTCTACGGCGAGAAGACGAGTCAGGACTGACAAGCTCTCGTAAAAGTTGTTCTTCTCCTGACAAAGACATAGGGGCGCCAATGGTGCTGTTGCGAGAACCAGCACCACGACGACCACCAGCTGGAAACATTTCTCCTTGGTACCGCTTTTTAACCGAGCCGTTGGCACCAGAACCATCGGTTGGAGCTCCTTTACTGAGCCAAGCAGCATAGTCACTGTGGTGCCCCATCCAATTGGTGTGGCGAGAGCTACGATTTCGTAAGATGGTTTGTATACGAGCGTATTCTGGACGTTTCCAAACTTCGGCTGGGAAATTACCGAAATTTGTCACAAACACAGGTTGAGTATGACCAGTTCGAGGATCAGAAGGACGCCATAAAGGAAGTTTGATTTTTGCCACAGATTCAGCAAGACCTGGAGTCCACATGAGACCAGCCAGACGATGCCATCGTGATCCAGGCAAAGCAATGCTCGCATCAAACAACATGCGAGGAGCTCCTTTACGGGCCGAAGATAAATCTGCTGTACCAAAACCTCTTACGGTTCCAGAATCCATAGCACTTCCACCAATTTCAGTTACAATGCCAGCCAGAGTGTCAGAGAAATCCCCGAAACTACCATCTTTACGGAATTGTCGTAAGAGAGCCTCGAGTTGTCTTTCAGCTGCAGTCAACTCATTCTTGAGATCACTGTCGGCGAAATCATCAGAGGAGATTTGATTATCAAGGTCTGTCAAAGCTTGGCCACCCAATCCAAAGGAACCTGGAATGACATAAACATCCGCATCGGTGGCAGCATCACGTTGTGCTTGTAATGCAATCACTAGGCCACGAATGCGTTGCACCAGAGGAGCCACACGTTCTGAAGAAACACGATTAAGGGTCTCGATTTGACGCCGAGTGGCTTGAACAGAATCATCCACTGGATCCCCAGAAGTCATTTTGAAAGCATCTCCATCGCGCTTGGTAAATCCAACAATGTCATCATCGGCATCACTTTTGCCAAGAGTTCGAATTTCTTTAAGTAACTTCTTTTTGGCGGTTCGTTCTGTGGCAAGCAGATCAGCGTCAGAGGTGGTAATGGTATGCATTAAGTTGTAGATATTCAAAACATCTGTCATTGCTGCGACATTGGCTTTCTTTCCCACGGTGATTCCGCGTAATTTTGCATCCAAACCAATAGCAATGGCACGGGCACTTTTGGGAGAAGCATTCAAAATACTCACTAAGGAAGCCCATAAGTCAACTCCACTTTTGCCTTCAGCCCTAGCTGTGAGTACTTTTCTTCGGACTCGAATCAAGGCTGGTCCAGAAACCGTTCCCATTTTTTTGAAAGCCAGAAATTCAGGAGATAAGGTCATGGCATACATCAGGAATCGATCCATGACCACAGTCCCGCTGGCACCTCCAACCATATAAGCTATTGATTGTCCTTGATCCAGAGTTTGTCCGGTTCCATCCAAAGCATCTATGATGGTGGTTCGGAGTATATCCCAATCCCTCAATTGAGCCTGATTGAAAAGTTTGTATTGGAACAGTTGTACTGCGTTCCATCCCAAGACTTTCTTGTCACCACCACCACCCAGAACACCAGTGGTACTTCCCACCACATTACCATCAGTGTCAGTTTCCAGTGGTAAAGCTGGAGCAAAGATAGCATCTCGAGGCACATAAAACAGATTTTGGAAAAAGGTAGCAAATCCAGAACGAGGATGATGCCAAGGCAGACGATTCAATGGATCCACCCCAGGACATTCAAATTTAGAAGCCACTACACGATCGTAAAGCAATTGAAGAATTTCCAAGGCTTGTTCAGCTTTGGTAGCCATGGCACCCCACCCAGTTCCTTTGCCAACATGACGAGCTAATTCCATTAACCCAGCCAAACTTGCAAATCCGGGGGGAGCAATCATGTCTGTCATACCACGTCCTTTGTTAGGTAAAGCCATGCCACCGTGTTCAAGACCTTTCCATTCTACAATATCTAGGTAGCCACGAGCATCTATTAAATCTTGAGCTCCTTCACTCAAACTTTCTCCCACAAATCTTCCAGTGCTGTCATAATTTTGTGGAGCATTGACTTCCATGAAGCGTTTTACAAAACCTGCGTGATAAGGAGCTCGGTCGAGCTCATGCATTAAATTGAGGGCAGCCTGGAAGCGTACTTCGGCATTGGCAGGTAATCCAGTAATACCAGATAACATGGTTTCTCCGACTTGCATATGATCGCTAGGTTTGGTCACATAATTGTCCATTTGTCCATAGAATTTAACCAGATTGGCCTTGTCATCATCCCAGAACAGGGACCAGACAGCCCTACGTCGAACTGAAGAGTTGTTGACCAACTTGTGGTCTGGATTTCCATGCCGATCCAAAGTTGGATCAAAATCATTCACGGTCCAGTTACGTTTGTTTTTCAAGAGTTTCAAGTATCGTCCATCAAATCCTTCTGCATGTTGGAAAGCATCTTTAAAAGTCACGACCCGTTGGTCATCTTTATTCAGATCAAAGAGTTTGAAGCTTCTCCAATTGGATTGGTAGTTTCCACCGGGAGGTCGAGACATGGCTTGAGCTCCGTGCCAAAGACGACTGCCACGACGGTCACCCCAAGTCATTAAATAATATTCGCTAACCAGAATTTGACGAGTCAAAAGTTGTACTGGAATACCATCTTCGTCCACAATGTAATCACGAATTTCAAAGACTGAAGTACCATCCGGTAAGGTGGCATTGCTACGCATGTTGTCTTTTCGTAACAGTTGTCCTCCAGGTCCAAAGATGTAATAAGGTACCATGGCACCGGCTGGATAAGGATTGATTTGGCTCATGAAAATAGCGCATTCTGGTGGAATCAACAAGACATAAGGGGCTTTGATACCCTTTTTCGATAACAAACGTTTGAAACGTTCCACCATGACCACGAAAGTTTGAGCATGACGATTTAAAGAAGCAAAATTCTTTTTTTCTTCACGAATTTGTTCACTAATGCTGACTTTGGTGGTACCAACTCTACGTTCTAATTCTCGACGACGATCATTGGCCACCAGGATTTCATGAATGGTGTCATAAGCCTGAGTTTCGATAATACATTGAGTAATACCTTCTAAATTTTGTTCATAATGACGTTGCCCATCGGCATGTCTCAGGAAATCTCCTTCCATCATAAAAGCTAAACCTCGACGAACTGTGTGAGTTCGGAAGCTTCTCTTGCTGCTGGTCACCATACGTGAGATACCTTCGTGAGGTACTCGGCCAGCCAAAGTTCGATTGAAGGTCCATTCATTCCAAATAAAGTGATGTTCCTCGGTTTGCATCCAAGGCAACAAGACTGTGGTTTCAATAAGATCGGATTCTTGTAAGAATCCTTTGATTCGTTGTTCTAAAAAGACATTTCGGCCAATGTAAGCCTCTGGAAGTTGGTAATTGGTATATCTGGCCTTGGCAAATGGTTCTGGTTTTTGAACTCCATGTAAAGGACCGAAAAATCGTTCCCAATTGTTTTCATTAACTCCAGTACTGCCTGTTACCCTAGAATGGGTAGCATTCATGGCATCCATGCGATTCGTATTCGAACCTAATAATGCTGACATGTTGGTTGTTGTTGTTGTTTAAAAATAAGAGAACTTTTTCCGAGGGGGGTGATATTGAAGAAAAAACACCCGAGATTGATTATTTTTCTCTTTCAAAATTTCTCTCTGTATTAATCAGATAGAATCCTGAGGTATCTATAAAGCTATTGATCTAGCAAAATTCGTGTTAGTCATCTAAAAAAGGATCGTTCTCCAGCAACAACACCATGGCTATTGCCATACCATGGAGGAGAATCTCCTGTACTATCTTTTTTTTTTTTTTTGTGTGTAAATAAAAAGTACCAGGAAAGATCAGATTGCTTGGAGATGTGTGTATGGAGAAGTTGCTTGGTAAGCAGCCGTATTTCTTGCATCCCTTTCACAAAACTCTTATAGATTCGCATCTTTCAGAAGCCCATTCCTGCTGTACACATTAGAAAATCTGTACAGAAAAAACAAAACAAAATTAAAAAAAAAAAAAATGACGGCAGCAGATATTTTACATTTCCCAGGTCATGTGGTTGTAGATCATGTATTTGCAGGCCTAGCATTGTACACAATTGGCATATTTCAGATATGTCGAGGCATGCGGTTGATTCGCCCAAGTTATTACTATAGAAATAGTTTCAATCGGGGCCGAAACAAGAAACTTGCCATATTTATGATGATGGCTGGATTTTTGTATGCAACCATTCATCTGTCCCAAATGGGGGTGGCCTTTGGGTTTCAGAAAAGCCAATTAGTATCTTTGCATAACCTGTATGCATTCTTGGGCTTTGGATTCTTTTTAACAGGCGCCCTGAAATGCACATTTTCAAAAAGGTGTTTTATGACAACCTGTCTGGATCCATCTATTTTGATTGGATTTGGTGGCATGGGCCTAGCCCTTTTTTTCCATCCAGGGTTTAGTGAGGAAGGCGCTGCCGAGGATTCCAAGTTAGAGATTGCAATCCAAACTGGAAATTGGTTATATCAAAGCGTGGCTGTTTGTTTATTTTTTATTGGTCTGACGGATTTGTTGGAACAGATTCAAAAAAAAAAATGGCTGTTGGTTCAAGGATGTTTTTGGCTGGCCGCTGCGATTCTTTTTGTGATCTCTAGTGAAGAGATTGTGAAGTTGATGATTCTAGGGTATGGGGCTTTGTTTGGCATGGGTCCTGTGGTGATGTGTTGCATGTATTTTGTTGGAATTCATGTTATGATTTTCGCGTGGATTTCCAGTTGGAAAAATCGTGATATGTTGGAGGAGGTCGTCTGCAGCAGCATTGAGGATTATGACGAGCAAGCAGATGAAACGGAGTTAGATGTTCACATGCCTGCCTACAGCCAACAGAAGAATCATATCCCAATGACATCAGTACGTAATCGAAACATCCCAGCCAGACCAAGTTTTACAATCAAAGATGACAACAGCAGCGGCAACAACAGCAGCAGCAGCAGCAGCAGCGATAGTATCATTATTAATGAGGATTATCTCACCAACGACGCTGACAACAACATCCCCACCTCCACCAACAACAACAATGATCCTGAAAGTAACAACAGTAGCAGAAGCAGCAGCGAGACTGAATTGGAACACAATTCAGAAAATAACCATAGTGATTAATAAAGAAGAAAAAAAAAAGGTGTTTTTAATAATAAAATTTTTAAAAAAAAATATACATTTAATCTTTTTGAAATTCGTTTAGCTCCTCTTGCATGAAAGCGGTCCACAGTTCCTCTGGGTTTCTATATTTTGTTTCGTTTCCGGTAAGCGATCCAGAGTTTGGCCTGAGCCGCATTCTGTCTTTTCTCGATAGCGGTCCAATTGATGGCGGTCATCCGTGCCACATCTCCATCCTCTGGTTTTTCTTCGGGCTTCTCTTTCTCATAATCACCATCTCCATCTGGAAAAACAACGAAATCTCTGTCTTCAGTAGTTGCTGCTGGAATAATTTTCTCGTCGTCACTGAAATCTGGAGAAGAAGAAGAAGAAGAAGAAGAAGAAGAAGAAGCAAACTCACCAGAAGTCCCCTGATGCACCTTTGGTCGTACATCAATAATCCTACAGTCGTTCTCTTCATCATCATCATCCGAAGAAGTGTCATACAAACCATCCTGGTCAAACAAACGTTTGGCACGTTTTCGCAGGTCCAGAGTAGATTTACGAAGTCTTCCACTACGACGACGGCGAGGTGCTGCAGGAGGAGACTTCGCAGGAATGCCACTTGGTGGTGGTGGAGGAGAAGAAGGACGACTAGAAGGAGAATAATGAGGAGATGCCAGTCTTGGTGACCATGGAGGACTATGTGGAGAATAATCACGAGGTGGTGTTATTCCACCCCTTGGTGGGTAAGAAGGACTGTGAGGGGAAAAACCACCTCGTGGTGGTGATGCATGTCGTGGTACCTGATTCACGACCTCTTCCTCCTCGTCCGCATCATCATCATCATTACTTGATTCAGAATCAGATTCCTCGATCCTTGGAATTCGAAATGGACACTGGCCTACAGCAGAATGTTTGATTCCATCTATCATAACCAGAGGGTCATCTAACTGAGGCAGGACTCCAACCTTGAAACTAAATATCACACGGCAGGTGGGACATCGAACTTGAACGTAAGAATGGACCCTTGAGGCACGAATCAATTTGAAGAAACATGGCATGCAAATGGCAGTAGTTTTGCAGTTACACGTTGCACCTTTCTTAACAGATATTCCAGGAGGCAGATTTGCCAATCTCACAAACTGAAGCAGGGCTGGATCTCCTTCTTCTTCCTCTTTTCGTTGGGTCTGACTGACAGCCCAATTATCACGCACTTCAAAGTCATCTGTCGAAACCAGACAAATACAACAAACTGGCAAATCCAAGGTAGCCTTGTATTTTTCCAATTGCAGCTTGTAAATCCTGTGCAAACTACCTACAAATTCCAAGGCTGTTTTTCGATTTAGTTCCTTGGCTTCCGCTTGGGCTTGCCGGACCTGCTTGGAATTGACGCCAAAATTCACAACAGCCAAGCCAATTTTAGCCATGGCACCTTGATCATAAGCAGAACCCACTTGATTTTCACCAACATGATTTACCAGCCTAGAAATCTCCCGAAACCCAGGTTGAATTGGTTTTCCATCGTTTTCCACACACTTTATTTTTTTGTGCGACAAATTTTTTTCCTTTGAAATCTGAGGCTTCACCGTTCGTTTTCTTTTAGAAACTCCTCCTGCTTTTTCAGCAGGAGTAGTAGAGATGTTTGGTAAAAGAGTACTTGGCATTTTTTTTTTGTTTAGAAAATTGTATTATGTTGTATTTTATTTTATTTTTAATTTTTTAAATATACTTTTTCGGAAATCAGACGGCTAACCAAAAAAAAATGAAAAATTTTCAAAATTTTTTGGTCAGCCGTATAATTTCAGAAAAAATATATTTGAAAATAAAATAATAACATAAACAACATCAATATCATTCCAAGAACTTTAAAAATGAATAGAAAACGATCTGATATGGAATTAATGTGGGTAGAACTAACACCTGCAAATAATCGCATTCCATACGAACCCAAACGAAAATGTACTCTTGAAACCAAATTGAATTCCAAGATCAAGGTCTCCTGCCGCCGACCTACTCTCAAAACTCTGAAGCAGATCAAGCAGTATGCTGACAAGAATATGGAATTTCTCAATTGTATCGAAACTATGAACCTTAGGGATTGTTCTATGTTGCTTGGGGAAGTACAAGAAATTATGCAATTATGTGGTGTTAAAGTTACATCTCAAGACATCTGTGAGGCTGCAGAAAAGAATTTGAAACAGTCTGATAAGGCTGACAATATCTTTGATTCAATGCATGAAGTTTTCAAAGAATTTGATAATTATTCTCCGGCTGCTGCTTTAAAAGACAACAACAATAATAAGGTGGAGGAAGCTGGTGAGAATGATAAACTTTACAAATTCGAGGATACTTCTTGGTTGTTCCTGCGCTTGAAAATAGAAAACATTGTGGTTGCTTCTGTGTTTGTATTTCGTGGCAGCAAGGGATTTTGGGAACTTGGAGAAGAGAGGTTGGCTGGAATGTTATTTGTCAGAGATGGAATTTATGTGCCCAGAAGTCTTGGATTTCAATCCATCACAACTTCAGTGCCCTTCATGTTGTGCAAAATTCTATTTCCAGAGCATCAACACGTCAGCGTAAATGGATTGTTCATTCCGTGGATTATCAAATATGCTCAGAAGTGCAAAGTCAGTCGTATTTATGCAAATCCATTGTCCAGACAATTAGAAATCTTGCAGAAACATTATGGATTTAAGAAATTAGAAGAACAGAAAGACAATCTTGTTTTTCGACATCATACTTTCAAGGACTTCTCGGGCATGCCACCAACGGTGACTTATGTACTCTCAGAATCACTCTCTAAATATATGATATCTTCAATAGGTTATGACTCTGGCAACCTGACTGAAGACCATTTTGATCACCTTATTGGGCTTACCTATGAGTGGTACGATAGTGACGACGAAAGTGATGATGATGATGATGAAAACTAAACAATAACATAATATTTTGTATTTTTTAAATTGTAAATAAATATTTAAATTTTTTTACATACACACTGGTGGAATTAATTTATTTCGAGCCAAAGTTCTTTTTTTGTTGTTGTTGTTATTGCTGTGGCTGGCATCAATACCGAATTGACTTTGAGGGTGTTGTGGTTGTTTGGCAAGTCTAAAATCAATGCGGCGAGTCCCCTCCCGTGAAACTTGCACCATTTTAGATTCTGTGAGATATCCTTCAGCAGAAGCCACAATTGTGTAGTCTCCTTTCAGTAAATAGTGTCGATAGGCCGCATAGAATTTATCTACAGGACTGTGCAAACCTTCTGGGCGCTCGGCTACATATACATGAGCTCCAGTTACAGGTCTTCCAGTTTCTTTGTCAGTGATGTATCCCCAGATTCCATGATCATGTACTTGTTCAGCGAAATGCAACAGAGCTTCTCGGTTTTTAGACCAATAGTCTCTGAGTTGGGTATCTTCTGGAAATTTGCGATGACTCAACTCCACTGTGAGTTCCAGACAACCAGCTTCCAAGTAATTCCAATCTTGAGAACCTCCGTTTAATACATACCATTCAGCACCATTGGTGATGCCATCAGGAAATCTGTGGTTATCTCGAATCTCAGAGTTCAGTTGAGCGTAAGCCAGAGCCAAATGTTTGAATTCAGCATCGTCTTTACTCAGACTGGCGACTCCACTCTTAAAATCTGCATTTCCATCAAATGGATAATTTACTACCAGATCCCCGCCATGCAAAGCCAAACTGAGACTGAAGGGAGCCCCAGGACCTCGTAAAGACCATTTCATCAAGGCGTGAGTCTCGGCCTGCACACAACGTGGGGTTCCAGTGAATTGATCTGGATAATCTCGGTTCAGGTCACGATTGGCAGCATTGGTTCGAGTTCCAGCCTCAAAACCATCTGGATTTACAGAAGGAACCAACCAGATTTCAGTACTGTTTAACAGATGCACCACGCGTCGTTCTCGTTGTGTATATCGGGTGGTGAGGTCTTGTACGAAATGTAGCAGCATCTCACGTCCCACAGCCTCGTCTCCATGAATGTTGGCCACATATTTAACATGAGGTCTTGCCGGATGGATTCGATGAGGATCTCGAGTGATTTGAACTGCCATGATTTCTCTCCTGCCCAAGGTTTCTCCCAAGGTGTACAAACGAATCAGGTCAGGATGAGTTTGTTGCATGGCTCTCAGGAAACCCACCATTTCATCGTAATCATGATACAGACCCATGACACCTCCTGGAGCATCCCCAGGCCGAAGCCCACGCAGGTATTCAAAGACTGCTCGGTCATCGTTTTCAGACATCAAATGGAATTGAATTCCACGGGTACGCAGGTCTTCCATCATGGCACGATTCAAACAAATTCGTTTTTCTCCACCGCCATTGCCACCTCGTAAAGAGTTTGTAGGGTTGACGGCCACAATACTTGCATATGGTTTGTCCGTATTGGCACAATCAATTCCTTCTGCTTCATTATTATCTTCTTCTTCTTCTTGTTGTTGTTGTTGTGTTGTTATCTTTGGAGAGGCTGGAGATGACGACGATATTGAAATAGGGAGATGGACTTTTCTGGTGGTGCTACGGGTAAAATATTGTTGTTTGTGCAGTGGTGAGGAGGTTCTACTTCTAGCGGTGGTGGTGGTGCTGGCAAGGCTGATCCAAAATAGAAAAAGAAATATAAATTTTAATTTCATTTTTTTTTTGGGCAAAATCAAACTGTCTCTTTAATGATGTATTAAAAATTACAATTACATATATTATACAGGACTTTTGTTTTTCGAAATCTCTGTGAAATATCTTAACCCCACTGGTTCCAAGTGACATCTCCTCCAAACGAAAGACCATGGTAACTGACTGTGCGCAAGTCTAAGCTGTAAGATTTTTCAACAAACTTAATATCTATCATAATGCCAGGGCCTGATTTTGCTTGTGGAGCCTGTTCTAAAATTGCAGCCAAATGGCGAATGTCTGTCACGTTGCCATAAAATTGGTCCAACATCAGATGATTTAAACTTGGAAATTTGGAAAATCTGTTCAATGCTTTTGGGGAGTTCTGTATTTGAATATGATGACTGAGATATATCCTGCGTAGTTCAGGCAAACAGGTTGCTGGATCATCTGGTATATCCCAGATAAGAATATCATTTTTTTCACTTTGTAATGCAATAGTTTCTAACAATGGGGCAGGACAAAAATTTGGGACCTGCTTCACATTGTTTAAACCAAAGGTCAGCTCAGATAAAAATTTACCAGCCAAATTCAGCGAGGTTGGATTTTTAAAGTAGAGTTTTTCTAAAGTGAGTTCTGCCATGTGCATATACGATTTGGGGCTTCGCAGTAGCTCAAGAAAATGAGCCAATGAATCTCCAAGATAAGCCTGTTGAATTTGTAAGACCAGCCTCAGATCAAAATCTATAATTTTGGCTTTGCCTTGGCTTTGCACATGACGACCCAATGTGTTTGGTAAATCTGACAAACCAGTCACTACAACCTCTTTTCGGAAAGATGCCGGTCCTTTTCTAGATTTGGAGACAGGCATGGGTTCGGAGACAGATATTGTGAGTTTGGTAGGACCTTCTAAATCCATTTTTCGACCAATGTTGTAACTATATGTTAAGGCTCGTCGCACCAACCTGTCTATTGGAATTACCATGAGATCGGCTCCAGAAGTCCATTTTTGCCAATCGTACATGTCTTCTGCTTTCACGTAGCCTCTTCCAATATCCAACAAAAATTCGGCGCTGTCCACGTTGGCTCCTTCATAAAACGTACGCAAGCGGTGAGTTTTTGCAGGCCTATACGTACTCATTGGGTCTGGTTGCTTTGCAACTACAGATATCAACGCCATGGAAAATATATCGCTTTCACCATCCACAAACGGGTTGGCAAGACTCTGGAAGCTTCGTTGATTCGCCAAGGCACGGAAATACCACCAAGGCCAACTGCTAATACGATTGTATTTATCCCCCAGCTTTGTTCTTTTTTTTCGTGGTTCTTTTTCTTCTTCTTTCGATTTTGCTAGTGCTTTCGATTTTGCTAGTGCTTTCCTTTCTGCCACAGATAGATGATAAGCGATGAACCCATAGTAGGCTGCAGCACCCTCTTGTTTATATATCTCTGCGTTTCGATCGGCCAAGTCTTGTAAAGTTTGTATATATTCAGGCTTAAACCCGAGCAGTTTCAAGACAGCCTTGTATCTTTTGGCTACATTCGGTTCTAAACCCAAGCGTCTTTCTTCACGAGTTCGGGTGTGTTGAGTCCCCAAAAACTTGCGAGATATCATATTTTCAACCCCAGGATCTTCCATAAAGTCTCGGATGCCAGACGTACTCCTAGCGAATGAGAACAAGCCTTTGGTTTCTTCTGGAGTTGGATTTTTTTTTATCATAAACGTGATAATGTAATAGATGAGTTCGATTGGAAAAGATAAGATAGTGAAGGGTTCTTCTTCTTCTTCTTCCTTTCCTTTTCCATTGACTCCAATGGGTTTAAAACGAAGCTCGAAATGTTGTCCCAATCGAGCTCGTAGACGCAAAACCATGCCTAATTGTGTTTTGGGATCGTATGTCAAAAGTAATATTTTCTTTGGTGGTGCCGAGGATTCAATTCTTCGTTTTGCTAGGGAAACCACATTTTTCAAGACCAATTCTGCAAGAAACACGTCTGTGTGAATGTTTGTTAATTGTGACACAGTAATCATCCCTTTGGTTTCAAAGATGGACAATATCTTTTTGGCCAAGGGATTGACTATGCGTTGCAAGATGGCCTTTATCTTAAAGATTCGATCCTCTTTTGCCAAGGTTTGGAGAATGGCTTTTGCATCGGAAATAGCACGTTTTTGAATCGATTCTAAAACATGTTTTTGGAGTCTGGGCTGAGGTGCGTTGTAGACTTGGATATCCACTAGTTCCATGGCTTCTTGAAGTCTAGAATCTAAAGCCAGGAACAGGGAATTGATTGCTTTTTTACGTTGATGTTCCTGACGTTTCCTCCTAAAAAATCCTAATTGTCCTATGAGGGGCAAAACCGTCTTCGAGTTACGATTCAAAATGGATTTTCCCAGAGCCCGATAGAGATCCAAAAGGACAGTCTGGGCTTCTGAGCGTACCTCCAAAGAACCCTCTTCCAAACCTAAAGTAAAAATCAATTCCGTGAAATACATTAATAATAATTGAGGTTCGAAATTTATCACATATGGCAGAGCCCTCCGTTTGATGACTGCTGAGATTTTACGACTTACTGCATCCAAAGCCTCCGTTTCAGCAGCTTGAAATGCAAGACGTAGTCTCACATTCTTCCTGAGGTTTCTCGTTTTCTTTTTGCTCGCCTCTGGCAATCCGCTTATTAAGTTCTCAAGAGCCCTGCGGTGGGTTTCCCCTGGTGATATGATTACCTGGTAAAACTGGAATATGGCCAATTGCCCTTTTTTACTTGAACCTGACATGGTTGTTTAATTTTCGTGTGGCCGACACAGAATAATATGAGACTGGAAAATAATAAAAAGAATATTTATTTTAGCAACTCTTTTTTTTTTTTTTTTTTTTTACATTTTTTTTTTTTTTAGAAAATCATCATTCTCTTGTGGAATAAGGGTAGTTGCGGTGGGTAGCACCACATGGGATTGAATCCGAGGTTTTCTGAACAGAGGTCCCCCAACACTTTTCCAAACATCAGCAATGGGGAGTGTGTTGTTTTCTTTTATAAACAGATTTAGTAAA
>SDBT01007038.1_pt1 | contig 18567 bp, 18 predicted proteins | sample 2277101 | NCBI WGS metagenome assembly SDBT01 (sample SAMN10404973, study PRJNA504765) | marine sediment metagenome | isolation source: marine sediment core GS10_PC15, 103 cmbsf | place: Arctic Ocean: Southern Knipovich Ridge | collected 2010
ATAGCATCAGTGATCTGATTTGGATCAAGTGTTTTTTCAAAACGTGCTGAAGACTCCGTACGCACTTTATGCCGAAAGGCGCTGCGACGAATTGAAGTCGCATCAAAATGTGCTGACTCTAAAAAGATACTCGTTGTGCTCGGGCCAACTGAATGCGCATCGCCACCCATTACACCAGCAAGCGCCATTGCCTGCTTTGGATTGGTAATGAGAAGGTCCTGCTCCATTGGGGTAATCTCCTGCTCATCAAGGAGGGTTAACTTTTCTTTACCATTACCCGTGCGGATAATAATCTTTTGATCAACGATCTTTTTCGCATCAAAGGCATGCACCGGCTGTGACCAGTCTTGCATGAGATAGTTGGTTAAATCGACAATGAGATTTATTGAGCGACTGCCTACTTTGATTAGACGACTTGCCATCAAAAGGTCAGCTGGCTTATTTTCTATCGCGTTAATATAGAGACCAGAAAAACGAGGACAGATAGCTGGTGCCTTATTTTCAATGGTAAATGGATTATCGGTAGTACTTTTAGTGGCCTTCTCACTATAATTAACGGGTATCTGCGCTAATAATTGTTCTTGTGGTATGAACGGTAGATCTAAAAGCGCTGCTACTTCGCGCGCAAATCCGCGATGACCCCACATATCAGGACGGTGGGTAATCGATTTATTATCAACCTCTAAAAGGATATCTTCATGCTCAAAGGTATCTTTCCATTTCCCATTGAGTTCATCTACATTTGCAGAGAAGGCTGCAAGATGTCCTGCTTTATCAAGATTGAAATCTTTACAGGTTGCCCAGGTGAGATCCTTTTTCGAATCACCGCGGCGCACTATGAAAAAGTGTGTTTCGCATTGTTCATTACTAAACCCTTGAATATCATCCCGTAATGACAGTGCCCCCTGCACATCCCACTCGGGGACGGAAACCTTTACTTCTTTTGCATCCGCGCTCTGTACTCTTGCTAAGGCAAACGGCGAAAGATCATAGGCAATATGATGAACATGCTCAATTTCTGCCGTCGTTTGATTGAAGATCTCAACTAAACGATTAATATCCTGCTTGCGCCAATCCGCATCAATGTGATCAAATATCCAAGCTAAAGAAAGTTTCATATGCGTACCAATAGTTCGTAATCTACATTAATATTGTTTTAGACATGCATTGCTGCCTTGGGAAAATGACTTATCAGACGACTGTATCAATCCCCATATACTCTGATAAAAATGCCTTAATATCCTCATTGCGTCAAATAAATCGGCCGTTTTTCTCTATCATCTTTTACTCAATACACCATACAATAAAGGACAAATCCTTAATTGCTTGACCTTATAGGCTTCCAGTAGTCAAACTGCTCTATTATAAAGCTCACTTTATCAAATAAAGGGAAAGATATGCATGCTAAAAATCTTATAGGATTTACCCTCATTCTTATGTATCTGGGTACCAGTACACTCGTGTTTGCTGAGGCTACTGTATCTCGAGAGGAAGAGAGTTCCATACATGAACTAAGCCCCTTTGAACTCATTAAACAACGACGTAAACAAATGAGATTAGATGAAGAAGATGAGGACGACGAGGAAGAAGAGTGGGAAGAAAAATCATCTGAACCGCAGCGGGTAGTTGAGCCTGTAGAGGAAACCTATGTACCAACTGAAGATGAAGTACCATATCGGGAAGAAAAAAAATCATACTCACAGAAAATGAAAGATACGATGAAAGATCGATGGCTCTCCTTTAAAGCAAAGGCACAGTATAGACGCCGTCTCCTTTCTCGAAAGATGGCAGATATAAAAATGCGCATCAGACACGCACAAAACGATATGCAACGGAGAGAGCTTGAAAAAGAAAAAGCTCAGATGCAAAAGAAATTTGATGATTGGCTTGCCGCAGAAAAAGCTGGGCCTGAGATGATGGAGAAGATGAAACGAGAAGCAGAGGAACGCGAGGCACAAAAGATACATAAGGCTGTACAGAAATACCAAGAAGAAGAAAAATTAGAACAAGAGCAAGAAGCACATCGCAAACGAGAAGAAACGTTACGCAAAAAACACCAAACACCTCAGAAACAAGAAAAAAAACAGGAATACGCGCCTTGGCAGAAGGAAATGCGTGAACGTATCAAAGGCAGAGAAACAACTTATTAACCACTTAATAGGAACATACATGTACCAGAAAATGACTACCCTTATACCTCTTCTTGTTTTGAGCCTTGGCGTGGGTCAAATAAATGCTATCCAGTTCCGTCGGCGATCTTCTGAGACAGAAAGAACCGAAGCAGAACAAAAATTAATTACCTTCAAAGACACCTACAAAAGTTGGAATAAATTAAACCAAGACACGCAACTCGATATGACTGAACTTTTAAAGGTGCAAAAAGCGTTAACTGATTTAATGCAAAAAGTCGATGTAGAACAAGATGCACTAACTACTGGGGCACCGGTACCACCGCCTCCAATGATGCCAGAAGCACCAGCAACGAAAGAAGTGACTCCTTCGAGGGGTGCTTTGCTTGAAGAAATTCAAAGAGGTCGTACACTCAAAAAAGTAACTGAGGAACCAACAGCAGTCGAAGAAACTCCACAAGAATCAGACATGCTAAAAGAATTACGAGAGCGACAACGCACCGGGAAAAGAGGAAAACAAAGAGAATATGGCATCCGCCCAGAAGAATCTGTCGAAGAAAGTGAATTTCAAAGAAAAATGCGCAAACGAAGAGAGCGATCCCAGTAATATCTAGTTTTGGCCTATTTTAGCTGGTAAATGCCCTCTTCATTCCTACCTAGCAAAAATTCTTGTACGAAAGTAGTTGACTTATTTCGTATTTTTATTTGTAATTAGGGTGCGGTGCTTGTCGATCGTTGAGATTGACGAGACTACTAAGTAAATTGAATGGGGTGTTCAATTGATACCTCGTTCCTTTATTTGAGTGGCAATTGTTACAACAACATAATAGAGAAGGAACAGACGATGCCGCGTCAGATTCTAAATTGCGTGATCCTTTTCGGATACAGTCTTTTACCGTGCTTCACCCTCTCACCAGTTAAATTAGCAATAACTCATATTCTCCTAGATATACCCGTTGACGATATTAATAAAATGAATCACGTAGACTCTAAATCTGGCAAATCGCCAATACAAAAACGTATTTATGCTGAACCACTCGTACTATCAATTAAAAAAAGAGGCATAGAGAAAATTGTACCCTTATTTGAGCTAAACAATCTACCTGAAACGCACGAGCTTCAAGTTCCTATTTTTCTTTCACACCATGACACCTTGTATGTTCATACTAAGTTTAAGAGAGTTAAAAGAGAAACCACTGTACGAATGCGTGGTATGAGCTTAGATACGCCACCAAAGGTTCCTTATGAATCAGCGATCAAAATATGTATTACTGAAGGAAGAGAAAATATCGTGATCCATCTACTCCATGATGCACCCTCACCAAGGTCTCTAGAGAAGATTGAAAAAGAGATTGAAGAAGATGATGATGGTGATGATGAGTTTATTACGGCAGACCTTATCATTAATCACGAGGGTGGCATAAGCATTGATCCTGATGCTGATCACTACGTAGATGAACCCGATAAGGCTAAATATACTTTACGACGTGATTCAAGTCTGGATATAAATAGAGCAGGGCTTATAAAAAACAGAACTGGCGGTCTTAAAAAACGTCTTTCAAGAAACAAAAGTTTTTAATCGCTTTGTTTTTGACTTGTTTGAAGCAATAATTCGATAGTTTCATTAATACGTTCTTCAATAACTTGCTCTTCTTGCGGCAAGAAATTTGAAAGTACATACCGAGACACATCCGCCTTATCGGCTGGTCGTCCTATCCCAAAACGCATACGCCAAAAATCTGATCCTATCGTTTCTATAATCGAGCGCAGGCCATTATGGCCACGTGCACTACCACCACACCGTACCTGTATCTGACCAAACGGCTTCTCTAGCTCATCATGTATGACTAGGATCTCTTCTGGTGCAATGCCCTTCTTAAGAAAATGACTTAATACTTTTCCCGATGTATTCATGAAAGTTAGTGGTTTTACTAGATACAGATTCGAAGCAAAGAAATAGCCAGAATCAGAAGGAATCGATAGCCTCGCATAATCCATATTATCTTTTGTCTGCCATGAAGCAGCAAACTGAGCCCCAAATGCTTCAATAATACGAAAGCCAATATTGTGCCGATTGCGAACATATTGAGCACCAGGATTGCCTAACCCTATGATGAGCTTAATCGAGCCAGTGTCTGGATGTTTTAACTCCATGTCTTCTCCTACTGAGCTAACTGATTGCATAACACATTATCAATCGATACAACCGTAATCTTTTTTGATGCTTTCTCATGTCCATCTTTGATCGAATTAGTGACATATATATGCTCGAGCATCCCCGCTTCTAAGTCGGTCAACGCATTTGCCGCAAAAAGGGCATGACTAAAACAACCGATAACGCGCTTTGCTCCTTGCGTAGTTAATAACTTCGCTGCATTTAGTGCGGTGCCACCTGTGCCAAATATATCATCAAATAACAATACCGTTTTACCTTTTACCTCACCCCGCACTGAAATAGCTTTTGTTTGGTCAGTGCCCACTCGCTTTTTTTCAATGGAAACAAATGGAAGAGAAAGAGCTTTTCCAAGCTGAGTCACCTGTGGTATCCAGCCTTCATCAGGAGATGCAAGCACACACTCCTCTCCCTTATACGATGGCAGGATGGTACTGCGAGCAAAATCTGCCCAAAACGAAGTGAGAGAAATTTCATGCATCGGTAATACCAGTTTTTTCATCACCTCTGGTGCATGAAGGTCAGCGGTATAGACTTCATCAATGCCTGCTTCCTTTAAAAGGCGCACGATAACATCAATAGATCCAACCACTCCACCTGGCCCAGTATCATGACGAGCATACGGTAAATAAGGCAATAGTGCCGTGATTTTTTGCACCTTGATGCTCTTTAAAAAGCCCGCTATGAGTAATAACTCAAGAACTTGGCTATTAATGTCTGCATTTCGCGTCACTTGAAAAACAAGACATACATGCTCACTTCCAAGATCCTGCGCGGCCTGGCACGTTACTTCAACCTCGCCATCTGCAAAACGTGTTAACTCTAAAGAAATAACTTGAGTGCCTAATGACTGTGCACATACGGAAGCAAGAGGAGTGTCTGCTATCGATACGATTTTCATCTTATCCTCTTCCTTTTATCAAAATATAAACGATATTAATGACTGAAAAGTCGGTTCCACCACGATTTTTTTCCCTGGCGCTTGGCAAATAACCGCCGTACCTCATTTAGAGGCTTGATGAAATCTTCAAATCTACCAAGAAATACTACCAATCGTTTCCACTTTTGAAATGACATTGTAGGAATACCAGCAACAATTTCACCATCATTGATGTTTTTCACCACGGCACTCTTTGATACCACTTTGACACCATTACCTAAGGTGACATGATCTTTTATCACTACATGCCCGCCTATCTGGCAGCCAACACCGGTTTTTACACTACCGGCAATGCCCGTTCCAGCTAAAATCACTGAATGCGAACCAATATGAACATTATGGGCAATATGGACGAGATTATCTATCTTTACCCCATCACCAATCACCGTCTTGGCAAACGCGGCGCGATCTATACACGTATTTGCCCCAATCTCTGCATGGACGCCAATAGTAACGATCCCTATTTGTGGAATTTTTTTCATCCCTTGCTTAGTGATGCGATACCCAAAGCCATCTGAACCTATCACGGCACCGCTATGAATAATCGTATGGTCACCCACCGTACAACGTTCTAACACCTTTACCGAAGGATGGAGTAACACCCCACTGCCAATACACGCACCTTTACCAATAAAGACTTGCGCGCCAATGGTTGATCCTTTGCCAATGACAACACCTTCTTCAATGATTGCCTGTGCACCAACACGTACATCATCTGCAAGCGATGCTTGCGGGCTTATAACTGCCGTAGCATGAATAAGGGAATCTTCTTGTGTCTGCGTGCGATGAGAAACAAAATTAACAATAGTGTGAAATGCTTGAAGGGGGTCAGAAACAACGAGGTATTGTTTACCATCAACAAGTGGCTTACTTGATAAGATAAGACCGGCATTTGAATTCTTTACGACGTCTTTTGATATCGGATCAAATATACTCTCTTCATCTGGATCAAAGAGGATGGATAAGTCTTGCGGTCCCGCTTGTTCAAGCGATGCAATCCGCTTTACTAAAAAAGAGGGGTCGAGGGTACTTTGACCCTCGACCATTTTCTTTAACGCGGCAACATCAAGATTGATTTGCATTTCGGGCTCTTAGCTCCGTTTTGTTGCACTAGTCGAGATGCTCTTCGCGTCGACTACCTTTAATACATCATCGGTTATATCGAGATCATCTGATATGGCAAGCACACCTGGGGTACGCTTATCCATGAGCACACTGCCGCCTTTTTTAGCGAACACTTCACGTGCTATTGTCATCTGTCTCGTAAATAAAGCTTCTTGTCTTGCTTGGAAGGTTTGATTAAGATCCTCGGCCATTGTATCACGCTGACGAGTAAGATCACGTTCTTTTCTCGTTATGAGCGCAACTTTTTCAGCCATGGCTTCTTTGCTTAAGAGTGAACTTTGCTTCTGAACCGTTTCTCTAAGATTTACAATATCAGTCTCTAAGACTTTTAACTTTTGTAAGGCAGCATTTTTCTCTTTTTCAAACTCATTTATGAGATTAGTCCCTTCTTTTGAACGTTGCATGAGTTGTACACTGTCAATTGAGACAATCATTTTTTGGTTTGAGCGGTTTGGGTTTATGCTCGATACCGCTGCTTTAAGCATGCTTCCTGTTGCTACCATCGTTACGAGGCATATTGCTATTTTTTTCATGTTATACCCTTTCTTCATTTTACTATTTATTTTGATGTGAATCGTATTCCCTGTGATACCCACCAGTATTATTGAGTTATGCTAAGATGTGAGATCTTGAGCGCCAATTAGGTTATCGCGTTTAGAAAATCTCGTCAATTGCCTTTAAATACTGTCCCTTTGTTACCCCAAAACCCATATCCTGATAAAATTGCTCATCATATTCCCGCGTGCGCACTACTATAGGCATCGCCACGGCATGTCCCATGATAAGCGCTTGTTTCTTCGTATCAAGCGTGGCAAGAATGGTGCGTAACTCGCTCGAATTCGCAGTTCCGGTAAGAACTGATGAAATATCTTTCTCATCACTGAGTAATGCCACAATCTTCGTTCCTACCTGTGACATAATCTCTTCATCTATACTTGAAGGTCTTTGATCCACAATGAGCAGGGATACATAATATTTACGCATCTCACGGGCAATAATGCCAAATATCGTCTGTTTTGCTGCCCGGGGGTTTAAAAACTTATGCGCCTCTTCAATAGTGATCATTAACTTACGCGGCTCATCTGCCTTATTCTGTGAAGCAAGGAACTTTTCCGTTTTCTTAATGTACGCATCATGAATGCGCCTTGTTATTATGTTTGCAACCAGTAAATAACAGAGGATTGAGGTATTGTTCCCAAACTCGAGAACAACGTGCATGCCATTATCAAGGTACTCAAGAAGCCGATCGATGCTTGATTGACCGGTGACCTGTGGCTTAAGGAAAGAAAAGCGTTCAAGACGACGCAGCTTTCTATAGAGTGCACTAATTGATTCTGCATGGGCGCCTATTTCTTCAGCAAATTCTTTGAGGCTTTCGCCTTGTGCAAGAAGGACGTTGAGCCATTGATGCTTATATTTACTGGCAATTAAATGCGCTGCTTCAAGGGCTGTTGGGTGTAGGTTGAGCTCATCTTGCAAGGTGAGGACATCTTCCACGCGAATATCTTGATAGGAAAGATTAACATCGACATCAGGACTTCCCCCACGGCGGCGGGTTGAAGCTGGGTCAAGCGAGAAGATCGCCACTTTATTAGGGAAGAGCGTTTTGAGACCTTTAACAAACGCCTTTCCTTCACCCTCGGTGCGTGCCTGGAGACCATACTCACTATGCATGTCAAAAATTAGGTTGACTGCTTTGTCACTTTTCATAAGCGAGGCAAGCATAAGCCTTGTTAAAAAGGTCTTACCGGTACCGGTTCTGCCAAAAATACCGTTACAACGTTCTACCAAGAGATCAAGATTAATGCACACGGGTGTTTCCATATCAAGCGGCTTGCCTATATTGAAATATTTTTGATCAATTTTTTCATCACCAAAAATATCTGCGACATCCTTTGCACTTGCTTCAAAAACAGTGGCAAAATGTCCGGGGACGGTCTTAACCGGCATGCGACGGGCGGCCTTATCAAGCATAAGCATGGGACGCAGGTGCACTTTGGCATAAATATCACGCTTTTTTAATATGCCTGCTAATAAGGTCTCATCCTCTTCTGGCGGGAAGAGCAAGATGTCCGGATGAGTTACTTCAAGTTCAAGATCTACTATCAAGGAAAAAAAGGTATACGAATCACCTTGTACTGATACAAACTTACCGGTCTTGATCTCTTCAAGCTGACAGGAAGAGTCAAGGCGCATGACTAAACCATCGCCCAAAGATCCCGCTAAAATATGACCTATCTTACGTCTTTTCATGACATTTCACCCCGTGATAATGAAAACGGCATCCCATAATAACACAATGTACCAAAGAGCGTTATTTTCATCATTTTTTTGCCTGCAGCACCACTATAGCGGTCGCATACAACTTTTCATGGGAAAGAGAAAGATGCACTTCAAGTGGCGGCAACGATGCGCCAATCTTTTTTTCGAATGCCGCCCAGTCTACCTGTAGTTGCGGTATATCCCATGTCCCTTTTATGACTTCTATGTGTGTGCGGGCAAATTGAAACGAAAATGTTCTATCCGTTAGCTTGAGACGAATAAGTAGATTGCTTATCGCTTTATAAAACGCTTCTTTTGCCGCAAATCGAGAGGCAAGGAACTCTGAAGTCAACGGGGAGCATTCTTCAAGCTCTCGTGCAGAAAATACTTTTTCTAGTTGGTCTTTTTCATACGACTTCCATTCATTAAAACGACTGACTTCGGTAATATCGATACCTATACCCATTATCATGCTCATATGCATCGCTTTCATATTCATCTACAAAAAATGTATATCTTTTTACATAACCACTATTTTATATAAACCCTTATTTTCTTATTTACTTGTATTGAAAAGAGATTTATTATCAAATTCGTTTACAATCTATTAAAAGATTGCTTACATTATCTCTAGCAAAAATTCAAAAATCAAAGGGAGGTTTGATGAGACATCAATGGATGCATGTTCTCTCGGCCATAGTTCTCTTTTTTGTGTTAGACGCATCAAATGTTGTGTATCATGCTCATAATCATGTATTTGATGAGCATATAGGAAAAGAAGAACCTCTGTCCACCCTTTCCATAGGGGATTGTGAAGAACTGGCTAAAAGTCAGGAACTTTTGCATTTTACCCTCGCTCTACCCATTCTTAGTGAGATAGGGAGCATCACGTCGCCATGTCCTGCTTTTATTCCGGGCATAGAATTGGCTCTTCCTGCTGCTAAGTTCCTTAAAGATAAACTTAGCGGGGCTATTGGTGTCGGTGGACTACTTCTCCTTTTCACCCAAATAAAAGGGATTATTGGCGGCCCTTTTAAAAAGAAAGCAAAACATCTTAGAAAGGAAGTTGAAGCACACTTAGATGGATCGGACAGGCATGGTAAAACCATGGCTAAATACCGTAATAATGAAATCACCCTGTTCTTAGGTATGGTAAAGGCCGATGCTAAACTAACTAAAGAACTGGATCAGAAAAAAGTAAAACTTGATGCCGCATCTGCTGAACTTTTAGAAAAGATGACAGAGCTTGCTTCTAGTCGCAAGCTGATAAATATTGTTAATCGCATTTATGAAAAACTTGAACAAAATGATGATGATGAAGAATTTAATGAAGAATATAAACCATATATTACATTCTTTCTTCAAGAAATGGACAATTTTTTAACAGAATATAGTCAAACTACCTTCTAGCGGAAAAGGCGTAATGGTTAGGAAATCCACTCACTTACTTTTTATAATCTCACTGTTCATCTGTTCAGTGGGTTACGTAGATACTGTCTATAGTAACGATCTCAACCTCTCAGATGAAACAAGCCACGAAATTGCTGCACATTCTATTGTTACTGCTCAAAAGGTCTTTCAAGAACTTGCATACCTGCAAAAATCAGCACCGGAACAAATGGGTACCGTTCTTGTACTCTATGAGCCAGTTATCGTTCAACTCATCGATATACTTGATAAAACAGAACTTAATACGTTTGGTGAATTTAAGCTGCAATACAATGCCAAGTACTGTAAACAAGAACTTGAAAAACTCGTAGCTGCTATCCGAACCATAAAAGAAAATCTGTCTGAGGAAGAGCGAGAAGAACTCGAACATATGCAAAAAGAAAGTTCTATTTTCCAGCAGTATCCCGGCTTATATGAACCTAGTGGGCCATCAAATATCTTGCCGGTACTTATTGATAAGCTGCCTCTAACACTTGGTATTATCGCCGCAATATTCTTTAGTTGGAAGATTTTTAAAGCCGTTTCCGATGACAGTAAAGAAGATCTCAAAAATGAAATCGCTAAACTTCAGCGATTGGTCCAAGAGTACGATGCAAACTTAGAGAAAAGTGATAAGACATTTCTCGAGGCAATCGAAGTCGGCAAGACCGAAATTACTGCACATGCATTGTTGATAAAAGAAAAAACTGGTGATCTTGACACCATGGCTAAGAGCATCACTGATGCTCGTGAAATACTCGGTCGTATCTATAAGGCTGCCGGATTAGTCAAAAATGCAGTACCGACACGGGTAGGGAAACTTTTTGGTAGGAAACGCGCTGGTTCAAAAAGCTCCAACAGGCCTAATATTATTAAAAAATCAGACAGTAAAGACCAACTTGAGGTCCATAGAAAACTTAGTATGGGATCATCAGGCTCAATAAACGTTGATCCTGAAAAGATAGATGCCGACGCAGAAAAAAAATTAAATGCAGAAGACGACGACCAATCAAAGAAACGGTATAGCGGTAATCGAGAAAGCACGACTTTAAGTAAAGAACAGCAAAAGAAACTCAATGAGCAACTTCAACGACAAGACTCTGCCAAACTTCAAGAACTTCTTGGTGATATTGATGAGGAGAAAAAGTCATTAATTGAAATGCTTATCGATCAGAAGCCTCAACATTCAACACTCACTAGACTCCGCAGTGAAACTATTGAAGTAGGAGCTCTTGGTGGAAAAGGTTCTAAAAAAGGAGGCTTTTCCAGCCTAAGGCAGATAACGTTTAAAAGAAAAAAATCAAGCCGAAGCGGCCCGAATAGGCGGACAGAACTTGATAAAGAGAGACAGGAAAAACTTAAGGAACTGTATCGAAAAAGCTCCCTACCAGGTACTCTTAAGATAAGTAATCCCGACATACCAGAAACGAACGTAACCTTTGGCAAACCTACAACCTTTGGCGGACCAAGTAATGTACCCCCGGGGCCACCACCTAAGCCTCCCATACGAGAGGGAGAAATTAAGGCAGGTCAGGGTCTTAAGGGTATGAATTTGATTTCTCGAAAAGAGGCAATGGCAAAATTTGGTAGTAAAGATAAAGAAGAATAGAGCAGTCTATGCGTATCTTTTTCTTGAGCTATGACCTCGCAACAATCGCTCATATATTAACCTGGGTTGTTAATAGTATTTACGTGCTCGGCCTTGTTCCTCAAATTATCCTTAATTATCGCTTAAAGACAGGACGCGGCTTAAGTAATATTATGCTTCTTGGCTATATGACTGCCTATGTATTCTTGCTCTTCTACGTCTATTGCCTTAACCTGCCCACGAGCTACAAAGTACTCATGCCTTTTGCAATGTTCGGTGTGGCAATCATGATCGGCCAACGGTATTATTATAACCACGCCGCTATTCCGACTTATATCACCATGCTATACGGGGTACTTGCACTTACTGCCGTTTCTCTCGTGCCACTTTCCAACTATGCACCGGTACTTGTCGGCAATGTCACCGGCTGGATAGCATCACTTATCTGGAGCATCTACCAAATCCCACAGGCACTGAAAATTTATTTCCAAAAATCGGCACAGGGATTTAGCTTTATGTTTATATCCATCATGGCATTTGGTGTCTTTCTTGAACTTATTTCGGCACTCATCCTTAAGCTACCTATCCAAACACTCTTTACCACTACCCGTGCCCTTCTTGCCTATAGTGTCTTTTGTATACAATTTTATATCTATCGCGGCAGAAAGCCGCTGAGTAGCTTTGAACAACAATAACTAAGCTATCGTATAGACCTGATTTCGATGCTTAATCATCCCCTCAGCGATGAGCTGGTTGAGGATCTTTTCTAGACGCTCTTCCTCATCAATATGTTCATGAAGGGCAATACGAGTAAGCTCTTTATGAGAGGTCAGTAAAGCTATAACTGCCCCCCGTATCTGCCTATCCGAACCCTCAAATCGACTTTGTTTTTGATAGTGCGCACTCTTGCGAGTGGGATTTACTTCTTTCTTCTTGAGTAATACCCCATAATCCATGAGCGCATAATACCAGTTACGCGGATCATTATTATCAAGTGTCTGCTCCACGAGTGGCTCAATCTCATTATCATGCACCTTCTTACGATCAGTAAAAAAATGATGAATATATACCGCACGAATATTTGTCTCAATACACACGCACGGTGCATTATACGCAAACGTCATAACCGCCGATGCGGTATATGGCCCAATCCCGGGCAAGGTACTTAATCCCTCTGCAGTATCGGGTAAGATTCCTTTATGGTCTTTAAGCACAACCTCAGCCGCTTTCTTAAGGAAGAGAGCGCGCCTGTTATATCCAAGGCCTTGCCAGAGAGAAAGTACATCCTGGAGTGATCCTTGTGCTAAAGAGATGATGGTAGGAAATGCCTCAATAAACTGGGCATATTTGTGTAGGACACGATGGGTCTGCGTCTGCTGGAGCATGATTTCTGAAACGAGAATGTTATAGGGATCTTTCGTTTCTCGCCAGGGGAAGGTGCGGCCGTTTGCCGCATACTGTTCATAAACGATAGAACGAAAGGCAGCAATTGCCTTTGAAGAAAGCTTACTCATGGAGGGAGATTAGAAATTTTTCTTCGTCCACTGCAACGGATCAACACAGGTATTATTTACCCGTAATTCCCAATGCAAATGATAGCCGGTGGCATAGCCCGTTTTTCCTAAGCGGCCTAACGGATTACCCTTCTTCACCACGTCACCTACCTCAATATCTGCAAAATTATCAAGATGGTAATATAAGGTAAAGACACCAAGACCATGATCAACTACCACGGTATTACCGGACATGAGATAGCGGTCTTTAATAATGACCTTTCCATCCTGACTTGCCCAGATAACACTTTGTGGCCTATTCACCAGATCAACTGCCTTGTGCATATACCGACCCTTCTCAGGCGTGGTGCGAATTTCACCATAAGTAGTAGATATACGCTGTACTTCTACTGGTATATCAAAGGCGCCACTCCATAACTTCTTCTTCGGAGAATCTTTTACCCACTTCTCTAAGGCTTCTTCAAGGACCTTGCTGTTGATACTGACTTCTTTTTCTTCTTCCATCTTGTCACTCGAGACCTTAATGGTGCCCTGCTTTTTAAAGGTATATTCATTAATAATAGCCTTTGATGAAATGGCCATCTTGTTACCGACAAGGTCTTTTACCTCAGCACCAATGACTTCTTCTTTACATAACTCTTCACAGTCAATTGGAATAAAGCACTCATAGGTCATGCTATTTTCACTCTCGGGATAACACTCATAGATCCCAGATTTAAACCGGATATGTGCTTGATCAAGGGTTTTATTCGCCCGGATTTGGGCATGTAAGGTGCGGCCTTGTAAGACCGTATACTGTGGCAATAAAAAGACTGCTTTTAAGGGCGCATTATCTACGGTAAAACGCCATTGTTCCTGACGCATATTCTGATTATAACTACTATCAACTGCCTCTACCATAAGCGTATGCTCACCATTGTCGAGGAGCGTTGAATCGATGATGAATTCATGCTCAAAACTGGCACCAAACCTTGCAGACGGGTCAAAGGAAAACGGCTTCCCATCAAGGGTCGCTGTTACCTTACCAAGGTTATAGCCATTATCTGCGGTTAACACACAATTGATAATGTCTTTATAATTTCCCTCTTTCTCAAGGCCCTCTACTGAAAATTCTGGTGGTATGCCATGCGTAAAATATGATACGGTCCACTTACCGACAAAGAGCATACCTACTACACTCACACTCATGAACAACGTTTTAAAACGTATAACCATAATGCGCTTTCCTCATGTATTTGGAAAAAACTTCAGCCAATCGAAATGATACTATACCAAGCAATATATCGTTTTTCTGATGTTAGTAAAACTATGTGCTGCCCTAGGATGTCTCTTTAAAGACCTTCTTTATCATTGATAGTGCCCCTACAAGACTACTTGACTCATATGGCAGTAAAATGAGCTTGCCATCTTTGCCTTTCGTAATTTCAGGCAAGGCTTTAATATACGCCTTGGCTATAATAAATGGCAACGGATCTTCACCAGGAATCGCTTCTTTAATTACCTTGATGGCATTAGATTCTGCTTGTGCAAGTGTTAAGCGTGCCTCAGCTTCACCTTGCGCACGGGCGACTTGTGCTTCTTTATATCCTTCAGCGTTGAGAATCATTGAGCGCTTTTCACCTTCTGCTTCTAAGATTAACGCACGTCGATCACGCTCAGCCTTCATTTGTTTTTCCATCGCGGTGCGAATATCAATCGGTGGCGATACTTCTTGTAACTCAACTCGATTAACCTTAACGCCCCACTTATCAGTTGCTTCATCTAAGATCAGGCGCAACTTCTCATTAATCATGTCACGAGATACGAGCGTTTCATCGAGATCCAACGAACCAATCACATTACGTAAGGTCGTCTGTGTTAACTTCTCTATTGCCAGTGGTAAGTTAGCTACCTCATAAATCGCAGAGATCGGATCAGTAATCTGATAATATAACAACGCATTAATTTCCATGGTTACGTTATCTTTCGTAATCACATTCTGCTTGGGAAAATCATATACTGCCTCCCGTAAATCAATACGCTCAATATTTTCTGAATATCGATACGTCTTGCCCGTACCAGGTATTTCTTTAATAAATGTCCACATCGTTTGACGGGGCCGATCAATAAACGGCACCACAAAATGGAGCCCTGAGGAAAGCGTCTTATGGTATTTACCCAATCGCTCAATAAGGACCACTTCTGCCTGCTGAATTAAAAATGTTGCTTTTGCCAGTACAATTAATAAAAACAATACAAGAGCAAAGAAAAAAATAAAAAAACCTGAAAGTATGATTTCCATGATGTCTCCTAAAACGGTTCTATAATGAGATTGTTCCCTTCTACACGGATCACTTTAACTCGTGATCCTGCCTGCAAACTTTCTGGATGAGCGGTCCGTGCTGCCCATACCTCTCCCCTAACTTTTATATACCCACTACTGCCACGAACGGGGACCTTTACTACTACTCCGGCCTTGCCAACTAAGGCGGAAATGTTGGTTTTTATCTGACCCGGTAACCCGGAGGCAAACCAATACTTCACTAACCAAAAAAATCCTATAGCCGCACCGAGAGCAACGAGACATTGCACCACAAATGCATACCCCATAAACGCCGCAATGGCCGCAACAACGGCACCACCGGCAAAGGCAATAAAGAAAAATAAACCTGGTGTTCCCAGCTCGGCAAGTAACAATATGAGCGCGATTATTAGCCACAAGTAGCCAACGTACGCAGGAGTAATCGAAATCTTCACCAGCGGAGAAATGTTGAATGGCATGAGATACCCTTTCCCCTTTGAAATTAATATTTATGTATATGTACTATACCATCAATCATTGAATTATTCAACCGATGTTGCCCTCTAAAGGGCTCATTGTTTGCACAATATACCTATGTATGCAAAGAGAGATCGATATCAACGAATATTTCGGGTGAGAAATGATACGAGATAAATCATGAGCATCCCGCCAAAGAATCCCGGGATCATTGCCGGTACTGCTATAAGTAATTGCTTACTTAAAAACGGATCCCACATAGCCGCAATAATGCCACCCCATAAGAGACCGGCAATCGCGCCATAGCGATTTATCGCCTTACTATATAACGAAAGCACCACTAATGGACCAAAGGTTGCACCAAGGCCTGTCCAGGCATACCAGACGAGCTCATAAATAGTACTCATCCTGCCTAAAGCAATAAGAGCAGCTATGAGTGCTATGAGTATAATGCTTGCGCGAAAGACGGCTAAAAGCTCTTTCGTTGTCGCATTCTTACGGAAAAACCCTTTATATAAATCATCAGTAAGGACGCCAGCTACGACTAACATCTGCGAATCGATCGTTGAAATAGTCGCTGCCAAAATGGCACATAAAATAAAGCCACCAAAAAACGGACTAAATAAATCTTGTACCATCGAGATGAAAATCAACTCAGGATTGTGTACCATACCCGAACTAAAATACGCAATAGCGACAAGGCCTACCGCTGTCGCTGCACCAAGCGTTAATATCTGCCAGGCAATACCCACGTACTTTGACTTATACATCTCATCCGGATCCTTTATACCCATAAACTTAGTAAGGACATGCGGTAGCCCAAAATAACCAAGCCCCCAGCCAAGGACAATGAATAAAATATCGCCCACACCCTTCATAGAATACGAAGGGATGATAGCAAGAGAAAGATTACGCGCTGCTGCCGCAAGGACAATACTATGAGTGCTCCCGATAACAAAAAAGGCATACACCGGTACAATCATGATCATGCAGAGTAAAAATAAACCCTGAAATAAATCAGTCCAGGCAACGGCTACATACCCTCCAAGGAAGGTATAAATCACCATCACGGCAAGGCCAAAGATGATGCCGATATGATAGGGGACTAAAAAAGCGGACTCACATAAAAGCCCAATGCCATTTAAACCCGCGGAAAGATAGATGGTGAAGAAAAGTAGTGACATCACCGCCGCAATTATGCGAATCATGCCAGACGTATCAGAAAATCTATGCTCAAAATATGCGGCAAGCGTATGACTGCCCGATTCCTCGGTTGCTACACGTAACTTTGGGGCAATATAATGCCAATTTAAAAACATAAACAAGACTAAGCCCACTGCAATCCATATCTGAGATGGCCCATATAGATAAATTGCCGCTGGATAGGCCATAAAAAGCCAGTTGCTCATGTCACTTGCATGGGCAGAGAGCGCGGTCACCCAAAAATTTAAACTGCGACCACCGACCAAGAAGTCGCCAGCCTTCTGCTCAGACTCTTGGACCCGCATAGCCTCAAAACGATAGGCAGCAATACCAATGCCGACGAGGATCGAAAAATAAATGATAAACGCAAGCAATAACCCAATAGCCATATCCTACACTCCTTGGATATCAAGCCGAATCGGCCTTTAATCCCTCTTTTAATTCCTCAATCACCGATACTAAACTATCAAGAATCGGCTCAATTAAACTCGCCCACTGATCTTCACGACATAAACCAAGCTCTATACCTATGCCCGGAGCCAAAATGCCCTTAAGGGGCTTAAATGGAATACCATATGCACCACGACAGTCTAATAGGCGAGCGTGGGGCTCGCTGCGAAGGGTATAACTCATCTGCGTTGCTAACGATCGGGCATGCTTAATCTTGCGGTAATGGGCCTGATTAAGTGGAATGAAGGCATAGTCTTGCGCCAAAGGTGCGGCATCATCAATGAGCTGGTTATACATCAAATAATATAATGAAAGTGTTGGCTTTATCTCCGCCGAGCGATGACAATGGACACTCAAATATAAATCAGCATTCAACCTGTTTGCAAATGAGGCATTTTGAAGATCGACAACTTCTTCACCAGCATTGCGGGTAAGCAGCGGACGAATACCAAATCGATCTGCAAGGGCACTTTGTAGCTTTTCGGCAAACTGAAGCGTCAAGCCACGCTCATAACCTTCTACCATCCGTCGACCTGGACGAGTCGCATCACCGGCTGGGTTAAGTAATATTAATGGTCGAATTGTCTTTGGCTTTGGTACCTCCACCTGATGGAAGGGCGTAGACGGCATAAGATTTTTTTTTGAACGCAACTTAATCAAGGCTGCATGGATATCCATATGCCAACAGATTACCAAAGATATACTGAGAAGAACGCGTTTCATTGATTAACCTAACCACTTCGAGACATTTTCGTTAGACATATTGATGTTCTACCGTCAATACTGAAAAATTGTACTCGAAAAGAGGCAGTCTCACAACTCGGGTAGGTTATTTTGCTGATACTTTCATAGCAGTTTCTTTTGATTTTACTGATTGGCGACGACGGGTCATCGGTACTCGCTTTGCCCTTTTCTTAGGCTGTTCTTCCGTTGCTGCTTGTCGTTTCACCGCCTTTTTTGACGCCGTTTTGCGCTCATTCTTAGGCTCGATGGGAAA
>SDBT01007039.1_pt1 | contig 18566 bp, 17 predicted proteins | sample 2277101 | NCBI WGS metagenome assembly SDBT01 (sample SAMN10404973, study PRJNA504765) | marine sediment metagenome | isolation source: marine sediment core GS10_PC15, 103 cmbsf | place: Arctic Ocean: Southern Knipovich Ridge | collected 2010
AAAAAATCCCTGTCGGTAAGGGAGCAAGTAAACGAGCGGCCAACGGATGGTTCAACATACTAAGAATATAAAGTAATAACCAGATACTTGCTGCTCCCAGACCAACAAAAATCATAATGACCTTTGTAATACGCCAAAAAAACTCATCCAGTTCCTTGTATTTTCGTTGCGCGATTAGCATTCCGAAGCGTGGAACCCTAGGATAGACCCAGGCCGAGGCAAAGGAAAATAGAAGAGCGGCAAGAGTCCAGGTCATACCCATTTTTCCGGCAACCACAGCCCCATGATATTTAAACAACACCGGGGTAAAAAAATAACGGGAAAAGTAACCACCGACACTACCTAAAGCTATTCGCCATTGCATCGGCCAAATCTCTGAATGCCAAGGCATCTTCTCTTTCACGCGGAAAGAAAACAATAAAGTCATTAGAAAACGCCAGTAACGCTTCCGGAGAAATACTATTGCATGTATGAGCTTTGCCATAGAAGCGATTGACACTACCCACAGATTTGCACCTAGCAGGATTGCTACCCAAATAGCTAAACTGGAACATAATCCCTGAAAAAATCTGAAAGTATATACACTCGACACCTGGTTGCAACCCTCAAGCAGCGACCAAATAGGAGCTAAACAAAGAGTAATTCCAGTAAGCAGGCACAAAACAAACCAAGGCATCACCCAATTAACCCCGGTATCCGGGGATTGCGAAAAAAAAATATAGCCACCTATCCCTAAACCGAGAGCTACTATTACGCTCCCTACCACATACCACTTTAAAGCAAAACCGGCTAAACTCGCCAGTCTTGACAATGCTACCCTATCGCCCACAATCTGACCTGTTTCATTCAGGCTCAACTTGGACCATTCATGACTGGCAAATTGAATAATGACCGTACCCAAACCTAATCCCACAAAAGTCTGCAATGCAAGGAGACTACGGAATGTATAGTAATATCCCTGCAATTCTGGTGTAAAGAGAGTAGCGACGAGCGATAATGACACCAGCCCAGCAGCTAATCCCCAGATTGTTGCCAGGATCGCAAAAAAAACTGCTCGAGTAATCTCGAACTTCCGCAGGAGAGGCTGAAGTCTAACCTTGAAGGATGACCATACAGACTCATCGCTGGTTACAATTCTATTCATAAATCTAATTCCTATCTCTCTCTAACCTAACCACACCTGAAGGGTGCCCGTGTTTATTGCAGGATTTTTCAGAAGTGATGTTAAGCCATTTGTTCAGGTCAAGATTAGAGTAGAGTTTCTTAAACTCATATAACAAAAGTTTTGGGGTTACCACAATTGTGCTACTAAATATTTTTTGTGTACTCGTTGCGAAGGAAAAACTTTCTCCTATTTTTAACCCATATTTATGTAAATTAGGGAACTGGAATACTAAATAAGGAAGGTCGCTAAAGAAGGCAATTGTATTAACCCCAGATGTTGTACCCATATACAGGAAAGATGTGCGAATCAGAGCAAGATCTTCAATTATAGATGTGCCATAGTCTTTGGCAATGATTACATTTGACTTTTCTCTCAAGCCATTAAATACTTCCTCCCTCAACCCAACAACAATAAAAACTACTTCTGGGAAATCCGTTTTACACTTATCTATAAATGATAACCAAACCGCTTTGTCAGCATTCCTTCCATCATGGTCACCCGATAGCTGCCTCAAAGACAATGTTACAGGTACGGTTTTCTCTGGCAAATAATTTAGGTAAAACCATCGTGCCCAAGAACTATCCCTATCTCCAATCCTAAGGTATGGAATGTAATTGTGGGTGTTATGAAATTCTTGTATTTCAATAAGATGAGCTATGCCCTGGTCGTGACGGTTGTATTTTTCGGCTAAGTGCTGACCCAGGGGAGGAAAGACGTCATAGCGCTCAAGATTGCTCTTTAAGAAGCAATAGAACTCCTTTCTTGAGTTGAATTGATAAATTGACCCAAGATATGGACACGTGCTAAAGAGGGGTAAAAATTCAAGCATATAGTCTTGAACATTATCAGGTGTAAGATTTTTTGCTCTACGGTTGCCACCCGGATTATCACGATCATAGATAACACAAATGTCAATTTCTTCTGCATTATGTTTTATTTTCAGGATGCTTAATGCCTCAATAAAAAGCAATGGATCACCAACTGACCAAGGGAGAGCCTTGTAATCCCAAATTCCCAGGATACGTTTCTTCCGAAAACTTGTGGATGTAAAAATTAGTTTCATCAAACGAAAGTAGACTCCACAAAAATTATACAATCGTTTAATTATTATTCGAGATGACCGAATAATACCATGCTTACGAACTTTGTAGAATATTTCTACAACCTTTTTAAACATTACATTGCTCATAATCATCTTCATTCATATTTTTGATTGTAGAATCTTTCGTATTGGCTTGCCTTTAATTTTAAATGGAGATCTATCTTCTTCTCTAACTAAGCCAAATGTAATCAAAAAAGCCTTCTTTATTCCATATAAAGAATAACGATTCCCAAAAAGGAGAATTTTCCAAAAAGATCCTCCCATAAAGTCTATAACTCGATAGGGAGTTATTCTAAACCTTAAGAATGATTTGATACGAGAAACTATGTTACGTTGAATATTTTCATTCTGGTAATATTTATTTTTATTTGGTAAGGCGACAGGGAATTTCCATCTATGTTGCTTAAACCAATGAATTCTAACCAACAAACCAATCTTCATTTGCCACAATTTTACTTTCGATAAAGGTTCTTCTGAAACATTGATATATTGTTTAAAATCACTGGCATTTACATCGGAAACATTAAGTAGATATCCTTCTTCATCTTCTATAGTCTTACCAAGAAAACCATGGTGGCGCAAAAATTCATAGCATGGTGTTCCAGGAAGGGCTTGAAGGTAATTAATACTTAGGGATGCAAGGTGAGGCAAATTACCTGTTGCCTTCTTAGCAAATTCGATTGTTTCATCGATGGTTTGCTCATTTTCACCAGGCATACCAATAACCAACTGAACTGTTGTATAAACACCAGCGTCTGCGCATATTTTAGCTACTTTTAAATTTTCAGCGGGAGTTGCATTCTTTTCCATTATCTTCAGGATCTTATCACTCCCACTTTCCATGCCAAAATATATAGCTGTTAAGCCTACTTCCTTGAGCCGCCGAATAATGCTTGGATCTCTTTTAACGATGGAAACCCGTGCTCCTCCTATTATAAAGAGTACATCGAGTGGCTTTATCAATTCTATAAATTCCTCAAGCCATTGTTTGTTCTCCCCAAAACATTCAACACTTATGCGAAAAAACCCAACATTGTATTTATTTATTAAATGTCTGAACGTAGCCATAACTTTTTCTACCGGAATAATTCGATACCCCTTTATAAAGCGGTGGCAAAATGCACACCTATTTACACAACCTTTAGAGGTGAAAATTGTGGCTAATTTTTTACCTTGACGCTGAGTTTCGTAAAAGCGAGGGTCATAAGCAAGGTCATGCTTTCTTCTCGGATTTGTAATATAGTAATCAATGTCAGAGAATTTATCCAATAATTCATAGTCAGGTTGTTCTATCTCATCATTATCAATAATTTTTTCCTGTCCTGTAAACCTACAAACACCCTCAGAATCCAAAAAAGCAATGCCTTTAATTTCATACAATTCTTGGTTGGATGGCTTAAAGTGGCCATATCTTTTGCAATGTTTCACCAAATTTAATAAAACTTTTTCTCCTTCGCCTATAACACACACATCCACTTGGCATTTCCGGAGAATAACCTCATAGGCAGCGGCCAGGTTCCCACCAAGGATTATCTGTGTCTGGGGAGAGACCTTTTTTACAAGGTTAGCTAAATCTTTGGTATATCTATAACCAGTCGAACAAACAGCGCTTATTCCAACAATATCAAACTGTTCTACCTTAAAAAATTTAGAAAGCTTCTCAGGAGAAGGTCTTTCGACGTCAATGTTATAAAACAGCGGATTGTAGCCAGCTCTTATTAAAACGTTGCATAAACTTGTACAAGCAACAGGAGGAAAAGTATCTGCTTTAGGCCGAAGCGGTATATTGCACAATAAAATCTTCGTATTCATCACTTTATTCATATTCCCCGAATGTTCTGTCCTGCAAACAAGCTTTGGACAGACTCCCGCCCTTCCTATATACGAGATTTATGATTATCCCTTAACTTTCTCAATATTAATCATACAACGGGCAATTTCACCCTGCTTAAACTTTTCTATAGCTAAATTAATCTCATCTAAAGTAAAACGATGGGTTATCATTTTCTTAAACTTTATACGTCCTGACTTAATTAAATTCATATATCTTGGAATATCTTCTGAGGGATTACTCTCTCCCCCGTGAGAACCAGTAAGTACTTTATCAAAATGCAAAGGGAGGGAATAAATACTGACTTTTTCATCATACATCGGCACACCAACCAAAATAGTTCTTCCCTTAGAAGAGGTCACTTCATAAGCTTGCTCGATTACTTTTACAACTCCAGTGTTATCGACAGTTGCATCAACCCATTGTTTGCCTACAATCTTATAAATTTCTTCTTTTACATTCATTTTAGAGGGATTAACTACATGGGTAGCACCAAATTCTTTTGCAAGTTTTAGTTTGTGGTCATAAATATCAATTGCAATAATGGGGTCTGCTGATACCAGCGCAGCACCCTGGATAATATTTAATCCCACACCACCAGCCCCAAAAACTGCAATCGACTCACCGATTTTAAGTCTTACGTTATTATTAATAACTCCCAAGCCAGTGGTCACCGCACATCCCATTAATGCAGCAATTTCAAAATCAACAGTCTTGGAGATGGGGGTAACTCGGTTCTCAGATACTACTGCATATTCATTAAAAGTTGTTACCCAACCCGCATTGACAATCTTATCGTCCCATTTATATTTTGGAGTAGGCGATTCTATCCCCCAACCTTTCCGCCAGTGTAAAACAATATGGTCATCTTTCTTTACCTTCGTCACACCGGGCCCAATCTCTAAAACAACTCCTCCCCCTTCATGACCGAGTAAATGGGGTACGAACTCATCTGGACCCTTAGCCCCATTAATCTCTCCTATCTGAGAACCACATAAGCCACTGCAAACAACCTTTACCAGCACCTGACCATATTGAAGTCCACTAGGTAGATCAATATCCGTAATTACCAGAGGCTTTTTTTGCTCAACCAGAATTGCCGCTTTCATACGAAATACCTTTAACATAAGTGTTTAATTTTTTGAATCCATTTCCTTGCGTCTGATTCTCCGACATTCAGTCTGAGCAAACATTTTAACGGGCGTACTACTCTTTCAGGCAAGCGTTTAGAAAGCTCCTAATAATTGATGTCCCATTTTTATATCTCCTCATTCAGCGATAAACCAGTAGTAATCGCCCGTGTAGCCGCCTTCTGCGAAAAGCTTTTTCCAATCATCCACATGCATATAGCTCAGAGCAGTCAGATTCCACTTCATCAGGCGTTCTTGCTCCTGCTCCGTTCGCCAAGCATCCACAGTGATAAAGGCGTACTTGCGAGTAACTCGCTCAATCTCGCGCAGTGCCCGCTTGCACTCTTCCAGCGGCAGGTTGTGTATGGTGTTAATGGATATCACCAGGTCGAAGGAGTTGTCCTCATAGGGTAATCCCTTTGCGTTGCCTGTGCGCAAGAAGGGCTTGACCGTTTCTATAGCGTGCTCAATAGCATACTCAGAGATTTCAATGCCTGCTACCGTGAGGTTCGACATCAGTTCCTTGAAATCGTGTAACATAAATCCTTTACCACAGCCCACGTCCAGCACACTAGCATCTTCAGCAAGCCGATAGTAATCCCGGAAGCGCTTGACAGTTCCCTGCCAGAATCGCGGGTGATAGTAGTAGCCGCCATAGCCATATAGGCGATTACCATCGAAATATTCCTTGTCAAACTGGCGCGCGATTTCCCGGTGTTCTTCGGTAACCAACTCACCACGCTCCTCAATAGGGCGTTTCGACTGTGGATACATATCCAACAAATTGATTTCTCGTCCCATATCTCTTACTCCTTAAAATATTACGTCAATGATACCTCAGCTGGTTTGACAATCATATTTTTTAGAAATTCTCTCCGGTCTAACAAAGGTTCTGCATCCTCAATCGGCCTACCAAATTTTGCCTGCGGAAAAACCCTGTGCTCTGGACAAATCTCAACATTACAAAAGACTGGTTCATCACTATCGAATACCTCTCGTATTCGGGTATGTAATTCCCTGTTACTATTAATGGTCACAGTTCTATAACCATAAGCATCCGCAACCTTCACGAAGTCAGGAAATGCAAGGCCACCTTCTACTGTTGATGCCAGATATCTGGAACTCAGCCATTGGTCTTGTGTTTGCTGTATCATGCCATATCCATGATTGTTCATCAGAAAAATCTTGATTAATAATCGATGCCTCACAATAGTGGCTAATTCTTGGATATTCATTTGTAGGCTACCATCCCCGGTGACACAGATGATTGGTTTGTTATTAAGTGCAAAGCACGCCCCAATACTAGCAGGCAACGCGTAACCCATGGCAGTGTTGTTAAAATCATGAAATAACCTTTGGTTCGATTTGAACTCAAAGGCTTGCATCATCCATGCGAGGGTACAACCAGTATCAACAACGAACACATCCCCTTCTGCTGATTCCTTTGAAAGGGTTTTTACAAAGACATAGGGATTGACCTTTTCCTGCTTGTAATACTCTGGTGGACAAATGGGAAATTTTGTCTTCCACTCCTTGATTCTTCTCTTCCAATCCGAAATATCCTGTCTCGAAATTTTATTGATTCTCTGGTTGATTGCTTGAAAAAAATCTCTGACATCAGAATGGATTAACACATTTACATCCATTCCAAGCATCTTAAACTTGCTTAGTTCAGCCAAATTAATATCTACGATGATTTTCTTTGCCTCCCTGGCAAAGGTTGTGATAGGACTTCCTCTTCCACGAGTATCCAATCGGGCACCAATAACGAGGATGAGGTCGGCATTCTGCACTGCAAAATTACCGTATCGTGTGCCATGGCTTCCAAACGCACCAATTGCCAATGGATGTTTAAAAGGGAACATATCCATCACCGCCCAAGTGAGTGCGACCGGGAATCCTAATGTGCTGACCAAATTCTTAGCTTCTTCTCTAGCTTTGGCCAGATGGATTCCCCAACCCAATATAAGAACCGGTCTCTTCGCTTCGTTGATGAGCTGTATACATCTATCCACTTCCTTATATAATTGACTCAGGTTTGTTGTTTCTTGCTCCGGAACAAATGATTCCAACTTATCAGGATCAATCTCTGCTCTCTGAAGATCATCGGGAATGTCGATCAAAACAGGGCCAGGCCTTCCAGACTTCGCCAGGTAAGTCGCCTTTTCCAACTCAAAACGAATTTTTTCGGGATCATCAATCTGGACACCATATTTGGTAATGGGTTTATAGATCTCCACCGTATCAGTTTCTTGAAATCCCAATTGTCTTACCCCACTATCACCCTTTGCTCGAAAGGTAGAAACCTGCCCTGTAATGTAGATGACAGGAATAGAATCATAATAGGCACAGCAAACCCCCGTAATCATATTAGTTGCACCCGGTCCACTAGTGGATATCGCAGCCCCCAAATTACTGGTTACCCTCGAATAGGCATCAGCCGCCATAGCTCCGGCTTGCTCATGTTGTGGACATATGTAGCTGATGCCCGGAGTATCCGCTATAGAATGGATCAAATGAACAGATGCCCCGCCGGATATCGCAAATACGTGACGGACCCCCTGCTTTTCCAGAAAACCTGCTACGTAGTCAGAGAGCTTCAAGTTCTTTACCTTCACCATTTTGAATAAGAAAGTTCAATCGCTTATTAAGAGCATCGTAATCCACTTCTTTATTATAGCTGCATAAAAGCGCTTTCTTTAAGTGCTCAACTTCCAAATTAATCTGGCCAAGTTTCTGATGAACTCTAGCAAAGTCATAATGCGTTGATGCCCAGGAAGTATCTATATCCAGTGACATTTTCAGATACTTTAAGGCAGATGAATAATCGCCTCTCCGTTCAAAAAACAGCCCGATTTTTCGGTAGAACCCATTATCGTTATGTCCAAGATTGACAGCCTCTCGGATTAAAGGCTCTGCCGACTCTGAGTATCCAATCGCATCCAAAATTTTTGCAGCGGCAAAGAGATCGTAATGTCCAACCTCAATCTGTTTCTTAACGACAGGTAATAACATATCGTATGCTCGATCTCGGCACCCATTCCTGTGAAAGACATCCGCAATACGAACCACATAATATCCCATAGATAATACACACCTGGGCAATGTGGAACACAAGCTATCTATCTGAGAAACTCCCATTCGCAATCTCATTGCAGCCTCGATCTTCTCCAGGGGGCGAGAACCTTCGTTGAGAACACGCTCAAATGCCTTTTGAGCTAAATCAATGTATCCCGAGGCCTCAAGCAATTTACCAGCTTTCAGTAATAGAACGGGCCAAACACCCTCAAATTTTATGCTTCTTGCTAACACCTCTCTTGCTTGCTTTTCCTCATTCAATCGAGCCAAAATGCGCCCAGCCGCCCATGTTTCAGAAAACGATTCTGCAACTTTGGCGAGCGTCACTATAATGGGTTCTGCTTCCCTCTCTCGATGCGCCTCAATGAGCAAATCACAGAGAACGATCGTACATATTCTGGATATCAGTCGCTCTGAATCACTTGCCCAGCTGTTCCTGTGAAGAACCTGCCAATTCTGTACACAATAGGTAAGATCGAAGCTTGCAATACATTTAAGAAGAAACTCGCGACAGTCATCACCAAGGCGAGCCACATGCCGCTCGTAGTGTTCTATGAATCTGAACATAGAGAAGCATTCCAGACGTTCTTTATAGAAATACTGATAAGCTAAATCCAGCAATGGATTTCGCAACGCAGGCAGATTTACTTGCCTAGCGGACCAACGCAGGCAGATTTGAATATGTCGATAATCATCTAAGAATCCCACGTATGTGGGTCGAATACTCTCTACTGCCCATTGAGCAGAAAATGGATATAGAGTCGGTCGAGCAATTGCCTCTTTATCGATACCTTCCTTATTAAGGAAAAAGAACATGCCCTCATCATGTATATCAGCCTCAATAATCCGTAGATAATTGCAAGCAATATCTGCCGTCATTTCGGACATCGAATCACAATTAATCACGAGATCATAACCACCCATTCCCTCCCTGAATGCTTCTGCATTCACAAAAACTACATCAGCTGCGGCAAGAGAAGCGTCTGAATCGGAAGGCCAGTACAGGAAAGAGCAATCAGGAAGTGCATTTTCAAGATACCAAGCACAAATTGCCAATGTTTCAGGCAAGTCAACCAGAAATAGCTTTGCATTCTTGTAGTAATGCTTCAGGATGTAGGCTAACATACCAAACCCTGAACCGATCTCGAGAATGGTAAGTGAATCGTCTAATGCTCTGTTAAATCTTGTGACTATCTCATATGTATAACAAGCATTACGCAGGAAAATGCCGGACCGTCTTTCACCATTAATTCCATAGAATAGCTTCTCGGGACCACCAAAGTCAGACTCCGGTATAGATAAGATGTGTCGGTAAACACTTTGCTCTACATAATAATCGAAAGATGGTGAAAAACGTCTATCTAGTCCAAATCCTCTTGTCACAGAAGATGTAGGCGAGCGCATACTCAGCATATCGTCCAGGGAGTGATATGACCCCTTAGACTTGAAATACCATTCCCACTGCGATGAGTACTGAAACTGAGATGATTTGGTGTCGCTGCTTGGGTCTGTGCTGGCACCCTGTACCTTCGAATAAATCTCTTGAAGTAAACCCCCTGCTTCTCCTTGTCTCATTGTACTAACTCCCCCTTCCAGGAATGGATATTGTAAAAGATGGTTCGCATAAGGCCCTCGGCGTAGCCATTCTGCCAGGCTTCCCCTACCTCGGCATACTGATTTGCACGTTAGCCCCCTGAAGCATCTAGGTGTAGGTGGTGACCGCGTACTGGACTCCCTGGTCGGAGTGGTGGATTTCCGGGATTTGATGGGCCAGCGCCTGTTGCAAAGGTACCTCCTCTGGAATAATTATTTTTTCCCTCGTCCCCAAGAGAAGACTTTCAACGATAGAATTAGAACTCATGTCACTCTCCTTAGTGCTCATTCTTCACCAACCCGTCATTGCCATATCTTCTTAGTTTATACATATTGGGTTCTTCGGCTAGTCTTTGCGTCAATTCTTCGGTTCCCCACTTGTCAAACACCACGCTAAGGTTGCGTCCACCTATCAATTCACGTGGAGCATCAACTACCCAATCGCAACAATCCAAGACTTGATCCATTGGGGTACATTCGTCACCAGCCAGCTTCTTTATCGTACGCTGATAGTTAGCACCAGCCTGCGCGCCTGCCTTTAAGGTCGAGTTATGTATCTTTGTCTTCACCCAGCCAGGACCGACAATAACAAAACGTGTATCGGAAATTTCAGCATCCAGGAGTTCACATATTTTGATCAGGGCTATCTTTGAGACAATATATGCCGAGTAGTTGGCAGGAGCGTCGTTCGTTCCTCCACCAGCAAAGAGCAGAACACAAGGCCCAAGAGCAGAGTTAACGCATCTGGATGGAAGCAATTCATGAATAAGGCGCATCTGGTTAGTAAAATTGACCCTAACAGATTTTTCCCATTCGTCAAAATTACATTCCGTAAAAGGACCAACCGGACCCTGTGTGCCAGAACACATGACAAGTACATCCCATGCTGAACAGAGTGTCCGTAAGTTAGAACAAGCATCTCGTATCGATATGGGATTCAAGAGATCACAGTAGATAAGTTTAGCTCCATGGCTACGCAATTTATCGACCGCTTGAGACTCGGTCCGATAGGTTCCGAATACATCCCAACCACGGGCCAGCCACCTTCGACTTATTGCGCTACCAATATCGCTAGAAGCAGAGATGATGATGGCTGAGCGGCCTTGTTTGGTCATACAAAATGGCTCCCTTCTTTCACAAACTGTATTCTTCCATAGACTGTGCACTTCTCTCGCTTCACCACGACCACAAGTTCAAGGTTCATGGACATATTTCAGAGACTCCTCTTGAATCTGCTCCTAATTGTCTTCTGCCCAGGCAATGACCTCAGCCAGCCCCTCTTTCATTATCATGTGTTGCTCCAAACCCAGCCTGGGATGCATTAGAAAGGACCCATAAAGGACTTGTCCGGAACATCCAGCGGGATCGACTCATCCATTTGTGGTTTTTCTTTGGCTGGAGCAAGTCCCAGCATTTGCCTGGCGATGGTCCTGATGTGGACTGCCCTCGGATAGTAGTGCTTCGTCAAGGCTCGACTGGTCGGTGTGGGGCAATCGGGGAGTGCGACGCGTTGTGGTGGGCTCTTTATATCGCCCAGTGCTTTCTCCGCAACCCGTGCCACAACCTCGGCGGCAAAGCCTCCCGTCTTCCACCCGTCATCGGCAACGATGAGTCGTCCAGTCTTTCGTACCGATTCCAGAATGAGAGAGTCATCCAGCGGACTTAGCGTGCGGATATCAATGACTTCTGCCCTGATACCATCTTCTGTTAACATCTCCGCTGCGCGGAGGGCTTCCAGAGTCATGTATGACGTGGCCGCAATTGTTAGGTCATTTCCTTTCCTAATCACTTTAGCCTGTCCAAGGGGCACGCGATACGCTCCCTCTGGCACGTGTCCCGCGATATTATAAAGCCAGCGATGCTCGATAAATATCACCGGGTTGTTATCCTCGATGCTCGCGATAAGCAGCCCTTTGGCGTCATAGGGTGTTGTGGGCATAACCACCTTGAGGCCTGGAACATGGGCGAACCAGGCCTGAAGACTTTGTGAGTGTTGCGGACCCTGCCCCCAACCCCGACCGATAATCACTCGAATCACCAGGGGGACACTCATTTGTCCTCCGAACATATAATGCCATTTGGCAGCTTGATTAACAATCTGCTCCATAGCTAATAGAGCAAAGTCAATGCGTTGATGCGTTATAATCGGTCTCATTCCTACCAGGGCTGACCCGATGGCCACACCGGTCATGCCGTTTTCCGACGTCGGCATATCCATAACACGCTTATTTCCATGTTTTTTTTGGAGACTCAAGGTACTGCCAAAAATTCCCTTTGGGTCAGGCACGCCCAGCCCCATAACATAAACAGTCTGATCCTTGGCCATACACAGGTCAATGGCCTCGTTGATAGCTTGGAAGAACTTCAGCTCTCTGCTCGTCACTTGAGATTACCTCTCTAGTATCTACGGAGCATAGATATGTTCCAGGAGAAACTGCTCTTCCGGAAATGGGCTCTCCTTAGCGAACACAACAGCTTCCTTTATTTCGATTTCCAATCTACTTACCATACTATCAATGTCCTGGTTGCAAAGGACACCATCCCCTAACAAGCGTTTTTTTAACATCTCAATCGGGCAATGTCGTTTCCACTCTTGAAACTCGCTTTCGGTTCGGTAGCCCAAATCGTTGTCATAGTAGGGACCACAGTGCTCCCGCCAGCGATAGGTTTTGAACTCCAGAAACGTGGGTCCGCCACCCCGGCTGGCCTTGCGAACAGCCTGTTCTGCCGACTGGTAGACCCCGATAACATCATTACCATCACCCTGATAACTCTCCACATCATGTCCTTTGACCAACTCAAAAATCTCTCTGCCCTCAGGTTGGCGGACGAAGAGCGGGGAATAAACTGAATACAGATTGTTCTCACAGACAAATACGATGGGCAATCTTTTAAGAACGGCGAAGTTAATGCTCTCGTGAAACACGCCCTCCTCGGTTGCCGCCTCACCAAAAAAGATCACCGTCACACGTTGCTCGTCCCGCATCATCGACCCGAATGCTACCCCAACTGCGATAGGGATAGTGCTGCCAACTATTGGCGTGGCACCGAGGAATCCGACAGAGAGGTCCACCAGATGCATAGAGCCGCCTTTACCATGGGAGCATCCAGTTACTTTCCCATACAGTTCTGCCATCATTACTTTGAGACCACCACCTTTGGCCAAATAATGCCCATGTGACCTGTGATTACTTAACACATAGTCATCGCGAGATAGGTTGGCACACACACCTACGGCGATAGCCTCCTGCCCGATACAAAGATGCACCGGACATCTCATCTCCTGCTCTGGATAGAGTTCGGCAATTTTCTCCTCAACCATGCGGATGCGAAGCATCTGATAGAACAATCGCTTTAAGCTTTCAGCTTCCATTGACCCCATCCTATCTCAGTTTTATATGCTGCATGGTCTTGATATTATAGCAACAATTTTCATCCTTCAAAAGGCCAGAATTATAGGCCTCGATAACATCCTTGATTCCATCAATAATCCCATGTTTGGGATGGAATCCTGTCGAAAGTAATTTTTTAGAACTCAAGTGGTAAGAGCGGGGGTCATTGGATTCAGTAACAATAATTTCTGCCGGTACGAATTGCCTGACTTTTTTAGCTATATCTAATATCGAAATATTTTCAAATCCTGCATTGTAAATACCGACCGCTTTTGCACCCAACTCAAGAAAATGCAAATAAACTCTTATCATATCTTTTATGTGAATATTTGGTCGGGTTTGCTCTCCTCCAAAAACAGTTATCTTGCCTTTGGTAAGAGCCTGCATTGTGAGCATATTAACGGAAAGGTCCAGCCGCATCCGTGCAGAATACCCACAGACTGTGGCAGGGCGAATACTCTGGATTGTAATTGCATCTTTATAACTCAACAACACCCGCTCTGCAATCATTTTGGTTTTATTGTAGTCGGATATTGGTAAGAGAGAAAGCTCTTCAGTTACTTCCGTTTCCTCCTTTACTCCATAAACACTTCCGGAACTGGCATAAATGAATTGTTTCACCCCATGATCAATTGCCCTTTCAACCAGCTGCATACTTGCCAAAGTATTGACTTCCCAGGTCAGTTTAGGATTCAGATCACCGCTAGGGTCATTAGCAATATTAGCTAAATGGATAATGGCATCTACCCCTTCCATGGGGATTTGGCCAATATTTCGGATGTCTTCTTTAATAACGGTTAAACTCTTATGGTCCTGCAAAAAATTACCAAACCACATGATGTCCACGACTGTAACCGTATGTCCCTCATCCAAAAGTTGTTTCGTCAGGTTAGTACCTATATAGCCGCATCCACCCATAACTAGAATGTGCATTTACAAAATTCCTTTTTTACGGTTTGTGAATATATTCAAAGGGCTGTTTTTTTAGTTCTGCTAAATTATCTTTTACCCAGCCTATTGTTTCTGCAATCCCTTTTTCCAAATTGATTTTATCTTTCCACCCTAAGGTTTCTTTTGCTTTTGTACTGTCCAAGAAATAAGCTGAATCTTTTCCCAGACGTTCTCCAACTACTTCCACATGATCTTCGAATGATACACTCATTTGTTCGGCTATCAACTTTACCAGGGATCGGATTGAAATATTCCGTGAGGTAGAAAAATGAAATATCTCACCCGGTTTAGCCTTACGTGTAACCTTTAGGGTACCATCTACCACATCACGGATATGAATAAAAGAGCGAACGCAATGTCCACCCCCATGCAATTGCAGTTTTTTACCTATCAAAAAATATAGAATTGTCCTGGGAATAATGCGATAAAGCTGCTGGCCCGGTCCATAAACATTGGCTGCTCTGGTAAAGACTACCGGGAAACTGTAAGCTTCAAAAAAACTCATTAAACTCATATCAGCGGCAGCACGTGAAACCGCATACGGCGTACTCGGATTATAACTTGTACTTTCCTGAACTAAGCCATGGTAAGCCCCGTACACCTCCGGAGTAGAGACGTGTATGTATTTCTTGAGAAAATCATACTGCCGCAATTGGTCATGTAGCTTGACATTAGCAACGACGTTCGTCTGAAACCACTGTTCTGGATACCGCCAGCTCTCCGCCACCATGCTTTGTGCTGCAAAATTAACCACATAGGTAGGTTGAAATTCTTGCATAATTTTTATGATTTGTTCTAAGTCATGATTTAAATCTAACTGATAGAATCGAAAAGCCGGATTTTGGCGCTTCTTATAAGGAAGAAAAACAGCATTTGGTTCAGGAGAGCGGCTTATGCCAACAATTTTTGACTCTGTCTCTAGTGCATAATCAACAAAATACGACCCTGAAAATGAATTACTGCCAATTACCACTATTTTTTCGCTCATCTTTTTCCTGCTTAAATTTTCATCCCTATTTCAAGAAGTTAATGTATCGCATTTACTCTCATTAGCAAGTTTCTCTTTCTCTGACTGTGACATCATGGCGTAATCTGTGAAAAAGTGCGTCAGGACGGAATGAACCGATTCTACATAGCCATAGGCTTTCAAAGGCACGTAGAAGTTCAGGTGCCCCATGCGGCGTAATGGATCGTCAACGCTAAAGCCAGAGAGCGTGATAACCTGGCACCCTCGCGCCAGCGAGGCCCGGACGCCGCGAAGGATATTCTTCGACTGCCCTGAGCTACTGATGGCAAGCAGCAGGTCACCGGTGTCGGCCCACAACTTTACCGGATGCTCGAAGACACACTCATAACCATAGTCGTTAGAAAGAGTCGTCAATAACGATGGTTCATTAAAGACTATTGCTCGCACCCGCACTGCTTTACACAGATCATTTTGCATGTGACTGGCGATTGCCGCACCGCCACCGTTACCTATTAACATTACCTTTCGTGAGACCTGTTTAACCCGTAAAATCATATCCACCGCCTTGTCTGTGGCCTCATCCAATGATAGGACCGTCCCATCTCCATCGGTTACTTGCAAACCCAACAGTAGCTCAGATAGCTTCTGAAAATAGCCTGTAACACTTTGGTTAACCATGTTAATCTCCACCTCGCCCTATGAAATCTTGCGCATCTATTTCAACAATGACTCAATGTACTTAAATAAAGGCACGCGCTCGACCGACTTACGATGGCCAACTGTCGCGACCGCCTGCGCACCCACAACGTTACCAATAAAACCTATAATTTCCATTGGTACTTTCTGAAGCACACACAACGCCGTTAGGGAGAAAAACGCATCTCCAGCTCCTATTCGGTCCACCACTTGACCAGCAAATGCCGGCACTTCAAAGAAACCTTCCTCTTTACTATAGCAAAGACACCCATGGTTACCACGTGTGACAACCACTTGTTTACATGTAAGCTTTTGTGAGACATCCAGAATCATCTCTTGCAGATTGCCCCGTCGATCTCTTGCCTCCAACCTAATCTCATTCTCGGCCATACAAATGTAATCTGCATGTGGATATTTAGATATCGTATGATATCCACGGTTTCCAGCGTTGGTTTGTGTATTTACCGCCAGAAAACGCGCCTTGTGACATAAGATGTCAATTGCTTCTCTACTCAACATACCATGACCGAAGTCAACCACAATTACCACATCATATCTGGGAAGCTGGTCATTTAATGTAGCACACAACATCTCATCATCGGCCTCATCCCACACTGCATCATTCATCTCATAAACTTCCAAGAACTTTGTAAAGAAATAACTATCAACGAAACGTCGCTTGACAATAGTAGGTGAGTTCTTTTGGTATAAAAATGTCTTTTCGATATTACTATTAAGATTCTCACTAATAAATTTTTCCTGCGAGTTCTCCATTCCCAGGAATGTAATCAGACCTATGTGGTCACAAAAATTTGCCACGTGATTAGCTACTGCTAAAATCCCCCCGGCAAACTTTTCGGTCGAGAGATACTTTACAGCCAGCATTGGCTCCTTGGAAGATTTTCCAATTGCCTCGCAGTATTGGTATTCATCAACGATAGCCTCGCCTACGACCAGCACCTTTAGCGATTGGGTGTTTTCGAGGTACCGCAGGACATCGTCCGCACTGTATCTGCCAGAAAAATGAACCAAATAGTCTCTGACCTCCTTCGGAAAGACTGGTAGGTGCTGATTAATAAGGCTCGATGAACTAAACACGACCTCGTCCGTGAAGGCAATCTGACCGCCCACGGATTTGACCGCTGCTCCTTCAAGCGTAATGCCCCCTGTGCGGTCTTTTTCAGCCTCTTTGTATTCAGAGCCTTTGACGTAGAAATCTGGTCGCAGCAATTGAATCGTCTCTACCGCCATAGGCCACTTGTTGATGGCCACATAGTCAACGCAATCCAGGGCAGCAATAGCTTCAACACGCAAATCCTCTGTAAATACAGGACGGCGTGGTCCTTTATTGACGTACTTGTCTGGCGTTACAGTTACCACAAGAACGCCCCCGATCCTCTTAGCCTGCTCAAAGTGACGAATGTGTCCAATGTGTAAAAGGTCAAAAACACCATGGCAGTGTACGATCTTCTTTCTCTCGGCATGCAGTGACGCCACAACCGCAGCTAGTTCCTCGATATTCCTGATCTTACCCCTTGTTTTATCGGTTCCGTCACACATAATGATACATCTCCTTAGCTACTTAATGAATCGTTAAGATACGTGAACCACCAGGTACGACCATCCACGAGCAGCCGCTCTACCAGATGACTGCCGATGAAGCCTGCACCGCCAGTTACGATTACGTTCAAAGAGAAATGAGCTAACACCGCCATTCTTTGAATCCTCCACACACGAATTGAACTCATTCACAAGCTTCTCTGTCAGGAACCTTACGTCAGTGTTCTCCCTGTTACGGCCTGAACGGAAATAAACAACCGAGCAAACCTCGCTCCTTGATCTTCAAAAGGATTTTTCTGAATCCCAAAGGTTTCTTGTTTTTGAGGAGACCTCAAGTCATAATTGTGACAAATTATTTCTTTTCTGAGTCCCATAAGGTCTGAAACATTATACCTGTTATAGCATTAGCGAAATATGTCCAGGCTACCATCGCCGAAAAGTTGAAAATGGGGTAAGGAACACCATCAGAAGGTACTTTAGCTAACCTTCCAAAGAAAAGGGTAAAAATAACCATCATGAAAAATAGTTGGATGATTGCCCACAGTCCTCCAAGAACTGTTTGCTTATAACGAACTTTTATATCACGAACAACGAGAAAATAGAATAGGTCTCTATAACCTTTTAGCTCTTTGAAATCTACCAACTGCCAGCCTTTCCTAGGCTTGATAATCATTTTCATCTCCAAATAGCTCTTTCTCAACTAAATAACAGATAATATGCCCAACCATGATGTGAGATTCTTGAATGTGTGGGGTGTCTTCAGAGGGCACAGTTAATAGATAATCAACATTTCCATTTGCACTCAGTTTTCTCCCCGATGCGCCAGTGAACACAATTGTTATTGCACCACGATGTTTTGCTTCTTCGATACCCTTAATTACATTAAGCGAGTTACCGCTTGTGCTAATGCCTATGACAACATCCCCCGGATTAGCTAACGCTTCAACTTGCCGTGTAAAAACCTGATTGAAATCGTAATCATTTGCAATAGCAGTCAATTCTGATGTATTCGTGGTGAGAGCTATTGATGCAAGTGCTTTTCTTTTAAGATAAAACTTGCCCACTAACTCACAAGCAAGATGCTGTGCATCTGCTGCACTT
>SDBT01007040.1_pt1 | contig 18566 bp, 14 predicted proteins | sample 2277101 | NCBI WGS metagenome assembly SDBT01 (sample SAMN10404973, study PRJNA504765) | marine sediment metagenome | isolation source: marine sediment core GS10_PC15, 103 cmbsf | place: Arctic Ocean: Southern Knipovich Ridge | collected 2010
GACGGGCTGGGATGACATACGGGAAAAGGGCTTCCACAACCAAGCCTTCCAATCCCTGGACGATGTGGAGGATCGACTCTGCGACCAATTGATCGCCCTGGAAAACGAACCCCAACGTCTATGTTCCCTAACATCCTTCCCGTATCTTAATATTACTTGTTAGACGGTGATTTGGTATCACATAACAGCTAACGTCGGGTTTCTCCTCCTTCCTCCTGAGGTGTCCGCCGCAGGCGGAGGAACCCAACCTGCAAACTTCAATTAGAATCCACTTGACCGTACACCGGTGACATCGCTCGCAGCCGCTCGATTATCGGCGGCAGTTTCTCAAGCACGTAATCAAGCTGCTCTTTCGTGGTGGCGCGCCCCATAGAAAAGCGAATCGCTCCCTGAGCCAGCACGGCCGGGACACCCATAGCCGCGAGCACGTGCGACGGTTCCGCGGCGCCGGAGGTGCAGGCCGAGCCGGACGAGACGGCCACCTGCTCCAGATCGAGAGCGAGGACAATCGACTCTCCTTCGACCCCCTTAAACGAGAGATTCACCGTCGGCGGAACTCTGTTAGTGCGCGGTCCGTTCAGGAAGACATCATGAATCTGCCCTGTCAGGGCCTCTATGAAATACTCAGCCAGCGTCGTCAGTTTCTCAAAGTCCTGTTGGCGTCTTTGCCCGGCAATCTCAAGCGTTTTGGCCAGTCCGACTATGCCGGCAATATTCTCGGTTCCGGGGCGGCGTTTCTTTTCGTGTGAACCGCCGTAAAAGAGGGGAGCGATCTTGACTCCCTGTCGTATGAAAAGAGCTCCGGCCCCCTTGGGACCATAGATCTTGTGTCCGGTCAAAGACAGCATGTCCACCCCCAGCTCTTTTACATCGACCTTAATCTTGCCGACGGTCTGCACGGCATCGGTATGGAACAGCGCGCCCTTTTCATGGGTGACCTCGGCTAAGGGAGCGATATCCTGTATGGTGCCGGTTTCGTTGTTAGCGTGCATGATCGAGACAAGAGCCGTCTTTTCAATTGCCAGTTTCCTCAACTGGTCGGGTGAAACAAACCCCTCCCGGTCGACCGGCAGCAGATCGAGGGCGAAGCCCTCTTTATGATGAAGATGCTCCGCAGGTTCCAAAACGGCGTGATGCTCCGTGGCTCCAATGACGAGATGGTTCTTTCGAGAGCGAAGCTGATAGGCGGTACCCAAAACGGCGATATTGTCGGACTCGGTGCCACCGGTGGTGAAGTACAGCTCTGACGGTTCACAGTTGATAAAGGCCGCTATCTGCTCGCGGGCGTTTTCCAAAGCCACCTTGGCGTCACGGCCGAACTGATGAACGGAGCTGGCATTGCCGAAACGGTCAGTCAGGTACGGTAGCATCGCTTCCACCACAGCCGGATCAACCGGAGTGGTGGCATTATGGTCAAGATAGATCGGTTCCATATTCTCTTTTCCTGTCAACTCATGCTAACTTGCTACCCGTAAATACGAAGCCAAAGCGTATATTCGTTGAGGGTTACACTCTCAGAACGCATATAATATAGTAAAATGCCAGCGGTCGTCAAAATCGATTTTGTCGGTCTTTATCCGGCGGGCGTAGTCGATACGTATCGGCCCCGCCGGTGACACGATTTGCACTCCGGTGCCGTAGCTGTAGGCAAGGGAGCCGAGCTTAAACTCGCTGGTGTGGGTGAATCCGTTGCCCACGTCGACAAAAACCGACTGCCAGAGGGGAAATGTCCTGAGCAGGTCATTCAAAATGGGGATGACGCGGAAGACCTGCAGCGTCCGCCAGCGGAATTCCTGATTGAAGACAAAGGTGTAATTGGCTCCCCTGGGGCTGCCGTCCTCGCGGACAGGTCCGAGCGAGTTCTCTTTGAACCCCCTGACCGTATTGGCGCCCCCCAGGTAAAAGCGGTCATCAACAGGTACTTCATCCGATGCGCCAAATTCCTCGGCCCAGCCGACCCTGAAACGGGTGGCTGATATCCAGCCCGGCCAGACCACCTGGTAGCTGGACCAGCTTGCTTGCCACTTATAGAAATGGTTGTCCCCACCCCAAAAACCCCCGAAATACTCGACCGAGAGATCGGTGACCGATCCTTTCCGAGCGATGAAAATATCGTCCCGGCTGTCACGCCTGAACTTCGTGTACAGCTTGCGCCTAACAGATATCCCCTTCTTCAATTCCTCCTTTAGTTCCACTTGATCTTCCGGTATACCATAGATATTAACCTTTTCGTACTCAAGACCCAGATCCGTTTTGATCTCCCGGCCGAAGTTCTTGGTGGTGGACACTGCTATTGACCAGGTTTCTATCCGGTAATCCTGCACCGGGTCTTTGACACCAGGCTCGTAAGTGCCCGTCAGAGAGAGGGGCATGCGTATTCCCAGGAACCACGGTTCGGTAAAGCGCAGGCGGTAGTTATGATTCAACAGTCGCGTGTCGCGCCCGACGCCGAACGATAGTTGCGTCTGTAGGTTATAACGGCGAGAGCCAAGAAAGTTGCGTTTGCCGAACCCAGTCGTGAAATCCCAGGTGAGGTCACGCACCTCCGACTGGCCGACACCGGTCTTGAATGTAACGAAGGTTGGTTTCCTTTCGCGCACTCTCAGCACGAAATCGGGCCTCAAGCGGTCGGCGAGGGTATCGGCGCTACGAAGCTGGAAGGTGCTGAAGTATCCTGCTTCAACCAGACGCCTCTGCGAGTCGATAATGTCGTTTCGTCGATACAACTCCCCTGGTTTTATCTTCAGCTCCCGTCTGGCAACCTCTTCCGGGTAGCGGTGAGCGCCCTCGATGCTGACGTCGCCGAACCTTACCAGCGAGTCGGAGACAATGTGGAAAGTAACGTCTGCTTGCGGTTGGGCATCGTTTGTATCGAGGGCGAAGGACACCGTGGCGTATGGATACCCCTCATTTGCAAGAACGGTCTTCATGTCAAAGGTGGCGTCGTGGAGATCAAAGAGATTGATTGGTTTACCTTCCTTTTCTCCGGCGGCAATCTTTACAAAGTCCGACGCCAGCCGGTTTTCAAACGAGCCGGTGATCTTCTTCTCGCCATAATGGAACTGCCGTCCCTCGTGAATGACAATGCGTACCAGCGCGGAGGAATCATCGCCAAGGACTTCAAAGTTCTCCTGAACCTGAACACCGAGAAAGCCTTTTGAGAGATACAGGTACTTGATTTCCAGTGTGTCACGTCCATACGTCTCGCGTTGAATCCGTGTCCGCCGATCTCCTTTGATTGTCTTCCAGAAAGAACTCTTCCGTGAGTACATCCGCTTTTTGATCTCGGAGGCTTTGAAGAAGCTGTTGCCGGAGATGACAATGGAGTCAATCGGCGGTTTGGATCGAATCCAACGTAGCTCAGTGCGGTCTATCCCGTGCACCGACGCTGAAAAGCAGATAAACATAAACCAGAAAACGGCGGCGGAAAAGAAGAGTCGGGGCATCAAAACTCCCAGTGCAGTTTGAAAGCTAAATGATACAACTCTTCCTCGTCGCGCAGACCCTCAAGCAGAAGAGCTTTGTTGAAGCGATACTCAAACCCGACTTCCTGCCTGGTCTGACCCGAAAGGGTGGAGCGACCGTATACGTAGAGATTGTGAGCGGTATAGAAGCCGACCGTTACCCTGGTCTTCAGCGGGTCGTACTCCCCGCCGTAGAGGGGGTCTAATTCAAATGTTTCCACCCCGAGGTGGGCCAGTTGCCTGGCACCGATCTGGGAAACCTGCGATGAAATCAGGCCGGAGAGGCGCTGTTCAAATTGGCCGGAAGATGACACCGAATCTGAACTGTAGTAGTTGGCCACGATTAACGGCAGGATGTCCTCACGGGTGAAATCGGATTCTTCGGCAGCGTTTATTTCAGGTGCTTCAAGGGTGCCGGTCACATGTATTCCCAGTTCTAACGGCTGCGTTGTTTCCGGTTCCTCGCCAACGGATCGCCTTATGCCTGCAATTCTGGTGTAGCCCGTTATGTCCAGCCGAGGATTGATCGTCGGGTTGCCCTCAAAGATGACTTTGCTGCCCGGTTCAAGCTGGAACGTTTTGTCAAAGAGAAAGCCCCGCCCTCGGAGTATTTCCATCTCTCCAATAAACCGATAGATACCCTTTTCACGAACGAGATTGATCTGACCGGCAAACTCAGCATTGATATCCTCGTTTTTTATCCAGTAGTTGGAGAGCACGTCGATATTGATGTTTAGATCCCATGCATTCTCACCGGAAAGGGCATACATGATCGGTGAACCTTCTTTTTCGGTGGCAAAATTGACCAGATACTTCATGGATACAAGAGTCAAGTCTCCGGTGACCAGGGGAGGGGTGTCACCCTCGACGTGCAAATTCCCCTTAACCACGCCCCGGATGTCGTCCAATTCGTACGAAAAAGGAAATTCCTCCGCCAGGGTGATATCGAGATCATAGTAGAGACTGTCCAGCGATTTGACAATAATGTTACCCTCAAGATGTGCCTTTCCCTTTCTATTTCCCTTTTTATCTTTGGCATAGAGCTCAATGCGATCAATAATGATCCTGTTGTCTTTCATCGTAACTCCCGCTGAGTCGGCCCAAATCAACTGTTCAAGGTCGAAGTATTTCAGACGGGCGTTCTTGATGTACGCCTCCCCGGCCAGATGGGGAGCGTGGGGAGTGCCGGAAAGGGTGAGGTCGGCAAAAAAGTTGCCGTCAAGCTGTTCGACCGACGGCATGACTAAACTGACAAGGTCAAATCTGCGATCACTGGCAGAAATATCGATATTTAGAGGCAGCTCCGGGAACCGTTCCACCACCTCGGAGGTAAAGGCAAGATCGACGTGGAAGGAACCAGCGCCGCGATAGTTTCCGGCGGCGGAGCGAATCAGCAGGCTGTCCAGCGTCAGCAGCCGATTGTCGTACTGCAAACCGGTCACGAGGGCGCCCAACTGCAAGTCGCGGTACGTCAGTGAATCGACCGAACCGAGAAGGTTGAATTGCGGTTGATCGAAAGTCCCCTTAACCAGTGCCTCGCATGAAAGGAAGCCGTCAATCGGCAGTGTCGTGTCAAACAGATTCACCCACGGTCTAATTGGAATGCGGTCAACAGACAGCACCAGATCCATTGACTCATCATAGTCAACCCTCCCCGCCACCGATAACCCGGCGTCGCTGGTCCCAATAACGGCGCGCTGGAAGTTGAAACCGGAGGAATCAATATCAAACTCTATTTTGTAACGGTTGTAAAAGGTCTGATCAAACAAGGCGAGTATCAACGAGTCAACCGTCATGTGCATTGGATCCACCCCGTAGTCAAGAAGCCCCTGGCCGTTGAACCTTGCATACTGATTGCGCATACTGAAGGTATCGATCCGCACCAGGTTGGAATCGACCGACAGAAACGCATACCCGGAGTCGTACGGCAGATCCCAGGCGGCGCCGTCGTAATACGAAATCTCGACCGTTCCTCGTTTTCCAGTCAAGAATCTTTTCATTTCGACGGAAGCAGCGAAGTTATCGCTGTAAAGACCATACACCCACACCGAGTCGGAGACAAACAAGCCGCGCAAATCAGGGTCGGCAGTGGCTCCCGATATTGTCGCGTCGGCATGTCCCCGGCCGCCCGGCTGATCGATAAACAGCTTTCCCTGGTACCGATCGAGATTGTGGAGATCGGCGGCAACTGTCAGGTTGATATCGTCCGAGTAATCAATCCGTCCGGCCAGATAGAAAATGTTCTCAAAGTAGTTGATCCGGAAGGAATCGGCAAAACAGATCGAGTCGGCCGTAATTGTCAGGTCACCAAAAGCTTCATGGAGGGGGTACTCATCGAAGGACGATTCGTGTAAGTCAGTATTGATATTCAACAGCAACCTGTCACTGTGAAACGACTCCCCTGCCAACTCAATGCGACCGGTTAGATTCGATTCAAAGGCGTTGGGCACGAGTTGCTTAAGATTGAAGTTTTTGATCTCGGCGCTGATGGAGTACCGTTCGAGGGGAGTGGAAAAATCTATCCCGCCGCTTCCGTCAATCGTGCAGTTACCCAGGATGGTTCCATAAAGGGTGTCGACTAAAAGACGGCGCTTTTCAAAGCGAAAATCGGCGGAAAGGTTCTCAAAAGCGGCGAACATGAAATTCCCAGCGATGTCCACCGAACCGTCAATTTTCTTCCCCACAAAAGAGACGGTGCCGTTGAGGTCCAGAACGCCACTCAGCCTTACTCCGAACAAGGCGCTGACGTCATCCAGGTCGATATTGTCCACAGCAAAAGCCACCCGGCCTTCCGGCGGATCCGCAAACTTTACGTTGCCGTTGAGCTTGGCGCGACTCTCGCCGGTGACGACGGCAACATCAGAAAACACCAGCCTTCCCTCAGAGTAGGTCAGTTTGCCTGCTGCGGCAGTAAGCGATAACCGTTTATCACTCGAGGTAAACTCAAAACGTCTGAGGTCCACCGCGTAGGTCTTATCCCTGCTCTCGACAACCGCCGACAGAACGATGTCGTTGAAACTCAAGGTGTCTGTATTTTCCAACAGCCTGAGGTTGGCGTTGTTAATCTCAAGATTACCGATTGTGAACGAAGGAACTTCGCGCCTTCCGTCGCCGCTACTCTTCGACGAAAAGCCGGGTACTAACCAGCGTCCGGAGCTGTCGCGCACAAGAGTCACTATCGCAGAGTCAAGGTAAAGGTAATCCAGAATGTAGTCCTTGTTCCACAGGTTCGACAGAGAGTACGCAGTGGAAAGCCTCGGGAGGTCCAAAAGCAGGTAATAGGAACCGGAATCGACGAAGTATACCGTTACATCTTCAAGGACAATACCGGAAAAGATATCACCCTTCATTTGCCCGATTGTCACCTCCAGGTTGTATCGCTGTTCAGTCAGTGCGGCAAGTCGGGCATTAACAATCCTTTCCAGACCGTCGAACTTGAAGATATACACGTACAGCGAACCGACAAGAAGCAGAGCGCCGGCAAGAACAGCAAGAACGATTCTCCTGAAGGTACGCATCAGCTCATGCCCAGTCTGTCAAGTATCGACAAAGATGCCGCATAACCATCGCCCGCCGCTTCACCGAGGTCGTGTATCACCTGATGGACCAGTTCCGACGACGCCCCGACATTGACGGCACCTTTAATGTGCGAGAACAGTTGGGTTTCACAGTTTTCAATCATCAGGCAGGCGACAATCGCCAGCTCCCGGTCGATAATACCAAGCCCGGGGCGGGAGAGCACCTTGCCGTAACCCTCAATGACCATCCACCGGAACACTTCCGGCGCCAGCGCTTCCACCTTTTGTTTGAGGGGAAGATAATTTTCGGAGTAGACTCTGCGGCACAAATTGAGACCGTTGGTAAACCAGGTCTCGGATTCTTCAACGCTGATTTTCTGCAGTATCGAATCGGCTTTCGGCAATGGGAAATGGCGATCCAGGTGTTCAGCCGCCTGGAGCATGCGCGGGAAACCAAGAAAGAGGTACGATTGCAAAACGATTTCATACAACTGCCGGCGGGCGAGGCCACACTTTTGACCGACCTCTATGGTCCGGTCGAGAATCTCCTCATCTGCCATAGCGATGGCAGCGGAGTACAATGCCAGCGCTCTGGTATGACCGTTCTGCCGGGGACAAAAGTCGGTCAGGCGGCTGAGAAACCGTTGTAGATCAACGCTCGTGTTCATAGCGGTAAGGTAACGGCGGAACGTGGAAATTGGCAACGGGAAACTTGCTACTTACGATCTATTAGCTGCTTCTCAATCCGGCGAAGCGCCCTCTTGAGAGATTCAATCTCGATGCGAAGAGAATCTTCCGACATGCGGTGAGGATATTGCGCGGCCGGTTGGGCAAAGAATGCCTGTAAGGAATCGAATTGGAGGTTACCGATTTCAAGACGGACGCGATACGGAGTGTCATTCCTAATGAAACCCAGTTTGACCACCGTTCCGGGGAAAGTTTGACGAACTCTGTTTCTCAGATCAAGAGCAGAGCGCAAGGGGCTATCGTTCATGCTCAGCAGCAGGTCCCCTTTTTTCAGTCCCGCCCGTTCGGCTGGTGAAGAAGGTACTACCGCCGTGACCATCACGCCCCTCTCAATGACGCGGCTTGTGCTCATTCCCACGTTGACAAGCATGTTCGTGGGTTTAAGTTTAATCCCGGGCGAAATCTCTATGTTGGTGGTGGTGATGCCGATGTACCCGACCGGACGGTCACCTTGCATCAGGATATGGCGGACAATGTCGGGGATTTTGCGGGCCGGTATGGCCAATCCCGCCTCCAGCCGACTCTCGAAACCAATACCGCCGGTTATCAAGCCGACCAGATTCCCGGAGAGATCAAATACCCCCCCACCGACTGTCCCGGACGTGATCGGCGATGAAAACTGGATAGTGCCGTCGGGTCTGAACCCGGCACAGAATCCGAGGGAGGGGCAGGCCGGGATGCCGTAAGAATTGCCCATCGCAATCACTATCTGCCCGGCACAGCCCTCGCGGCTGCTGAATGAAGCCGGAACCCCAATTCTCCTGTTGATGTGGATGACGGCCAGCCCGGTCTGATGGTCGATGCCTCTCATTTGGGCAGGTATTATCTCATCGCCAAAGCGTACGACAATCCGTTCACAACCGATCACCGCCGGTGCAGCCACCAGAATATGCCCCAGCAGGTCATAAATAATCCCGGAGGAAATCAAGCTCTGTACGGCCTCGTCACCCTGACCCTGAAAGGCCTTTGGCGACACTGGCGTTGACGACTCTATCGTTACTACCGAACGGGAGAGCTGGTAGATCAGCTCGTTTAACCCGCTTTCGAGACGGAACAGCGAGGTGTCCGCGCCGGATACGGCGCCCGAAAAAAAGACCGCCCAAAAAGCCACAGCAGCGATCTTCTTGGCGGCCTTAGATAAGCGCGTTGCCATTTTTAGTATGCCCTTCCACCCTCCTTAGCGGATGGTGACTCCAGTGACATATATATCCTTACCACCGGTCGCACTTTGTAATAACCCAGTACGTACGGAACCGGCGTTGATGCCTGTGCCGACGCCGTCATTAGCCCGTAGGACCGATCAATATCACGCCACGCTCCCTGCTGAACAATAGCGTTGGATAACCTGTTCATTCTTTCCGCCCACGCCAGTCGGCTGCCCAGGGACCAGTCCTTGTCAAGATTTGCCGTCCTTCTGACATTGTCCACCGGCTGCACCGTAAGATAAGAATCATCGAGGGCGGTTCGCCGGGCGAAGATGTCGTCAGCCAGATGGATATTCTTCGGTGAGAAGGCAACGATGGCCAGCAGGATCATCAGGCTCGTGGTGACAAAAGCGGGGATTGCCTGGCGCCAGAGGATGACCGGCGCCCGCTTCGGCAGGAAAGCCTTGGTGCGTGTCTCAGCAAACCGTTCCTGAGCAATTCGGTTAAGCAGCTTGCCGTTGAAGTCATCGCACACGGTCAAGATAGAAAGCTTCCCGTTCGCCTGAGACATCGACCGATACACCGCCTCTTCCCGGCGGCAGGTCGAGCAGGTCGAAAGATGCTCGCTGACGGCCGGCTTGAGACGGCTGCTTAACTCACCATTGCAGTAAGCTGACAGGTAGTAGCGTACTTTTTGACAGCGCATTATAACTCTCCATCTTCGGCCGCAGCTTATCACGCAGCATCATCCGGGCGCGATTGACACGCGATTTCACCGTGCCGAGGGGAATAGAAAGAATCTTGGCCACTTCTTCATACGGCTGTTCCTGAATATCCCGTAATATGAAAGCGGTCCGATACTTCTCCGGAAGCCCTTTAATAGCCGCGTTAAGAACCTGCGGCAACCGGTTGGGCAGTTTCATTTCCACCGCAAACTCGGCTTCGTTTCCCTTCATTTCAGTTATGTCGTAAAACTTAAACTTCTTCCTTTTGCGCAGCTCGTTGCGAGCCAGGTTCAGCCCAATCGTGTATATCCACGTGGAGAAACAGTGTTGAAAATTAAACGACTGCCGATGCTGGTAAACCCGGACAAATGTCTCCTGAACCACGTCTTCAGCATCGTCACGGGATAACAACATCCGCCCGATAACGTTCATCAGGCGGTCTTTGTAGCGATCCACCAGCTCGCTAAAAGCAACCATGTCGCCGTTCTGGACAGCCCGCATTAAGCTATAATCAATATCCTTTTCCGGTTTCTTAGGCATTCATATTACCTGTGTTGGCATCGTTCTACCTTTATTACCCGTTGATGAGAGTAAAGTTCCCAGTTTTCTTGCCTGCCCCACAACTCGAATATATTGTCAAACAACAAGTTACCTTATTATCGTCAGAAAACAAGCAGAATTCAGCCCCCATTTCTCGGCAGACTGTTCGGTTTCCAGAGAAGAAGCCTGGCATCGGGTAAGCGTTCTACCGGGAGTGGTTTGACTGCTCAGGATGGTCCGAAAAGAGCCGTCCAAGGTGAAAGGTAGAGCAGAAAACCAAACAGGGCCAGCAGGATAACCGGTATCGCCAGTTGGCGGTAGACCTTAAGCAGGTCGCTCTTGAAGTACTCGTTGGTGAGAATCAGGCAGAGATGGGTCGGTGAAAGCATCATGCCCAGATAGCCGGAGAGGTAGGCCAGCAGTATATGGGAGGGCATGATTTCGGGCTGATAGAGGAAGCCAGCCAACAACGTGTAGCCCAAAGCGACAAAGGCAGCCACCATCCCCGTCAGAATCCCGGCGGCAAAACAGACCAGGAAAATCAGCAGTTCTTCCGGCAGGTTGAACTGCAGCGATAACTTGGGAATCGATCCGATAGCGCCGGACAGTTCGAGGGCCGTTTGGAACGACAGGGTGCCGAAAATCAGAAAGACAAGTTTGAACGACAGCCCTTCTTTGAGCGCTCTTAGCAGATTGTCCTTCGGCGGTCGGGCAATCAACACGAGCACGATAAACGAAATCAGCACCGCCAGGGCCAGGTCTATCTTCAAGATTGCATACACCGTTATTGCCAGGCCAATCGGCCAGATACTGCTGAGAATGCCCAATAACGGTCTCCAGAAGTGAGTCGCGGCAGCATTGTTGTTGTCTATCTTACGAATGAAAAAAGCAAGACCGATGACCGCCATTATCACGGTGAGAGGAAACTGCATCAGGGAAACAGTGCCGATTGGCAGGCCGGTAATAGCTTCCGTTAGAATGATCCCCGGGTAAATAGGCCAGAAAAACTCAACGATGTGGCGAAACCAGTAGTTGCTGGCCGTCCGGAACTCAGGCGGGTACTGGCTGCCGACCAGGACGTTGTCCACCAAGGGAGCGGACAGAAGCGACCCGCCGGGCATCGGCATCAAACCGACCAGTGGCGGCAGAACCGCTACGGCCGTTTTGTTTCCGCCGGGTAGCCCCTTGCAGGCCTCAGAGAGCCTTTCAAGGAACTTGAGTTCCTTTAACAGCCGGCCCAGCGTGGTAATCAAGACGATAACCGACGTGAGGGAAATGAACCGCTTTGACTTGACCAGTTCCCAGTATCCATCCAGAAGGGCTGACAGTTCAACCCCGTATAATAGTGATGTTATCACTCCCGCGCCGAAAAGAGTGACACCCACCGAGAGCTTCTTGCGCAGGGCGAGAATTATGATGACAAAGACGGCAACCAGCTTGACGGCTTCCATGGCGGCCAGTATACCAAACCCCTCTCAAATGTCAATCAACGGACTTGACACAGCACAGGCATTCTGCATAGCTTGTTGGCATGTTCCCTGAGACTCAAATCACGAGAAGCGGTGGCATTATCCTTCAGGTTTCGTGGACAGTAGGTCGGGTTCCGATCCGCCTGAGGCGGGGAGAAACTCGACCTTCGCTACCGAAGATTTCGTGGGCGGCAGATGTCCAGAGGCTGTCTCAAAAGGCAACTATTCTGGCCCGCGTAGGGTGGGGGCTTGTCTCCCACCTTATCATCGGCGGACACAAGGCCCGCCGCTACGCGGAGTTAGCAAATGGCAACTTCATTTGGTGCCATGTCCAGTGTGGCTGGAGTCAACTTTTAAGACAGCCTCTCCACATCTGCCCCATGCGAGTTGGCGCGCGAGGAGAGGCTACCCCAAAGGTCTGCCGTTGAGAGTAGTGACCACCATCAACGGGCGCTTTGTGCCGCGCGGGCAGGACAAGATCTCCGTGTTCGACAATGCCCTCTTGTATGCCGAAGGATTGTTTGAGACCTTTTTGGCCATTGATGACCGCATTATCTTCATGAGAGAGCACCTTCAGCGCCTTTACCGAGGAGCAAAGGTCATCGGACTGAAAATCCCCGTTCCTGCGGACAGATTGTCTCAGTGGATAACCAGAACGGTGCGGGCTCACCCGGATCGTATCACGAAGCTGCGCCTGACGATAACCAGCGGTGAATCGGCTCGGTTTGTAGGACGGCAGGGCAAGCCGCAGGTCATTCTGAGCGCCTCCCCGCACCGGATGCCTCAGGTGCCGTTCAAGCTGTGGGTGTCGGATTTCCGCATCGACCAGGATTCCATCTTCCGCCAGATTAAGACGTTGTCGTATGCCATTCATGCCGCCGCTTTGAAGCAGGCCAGACTGAAAGGCTGCGACGACGCCCTGCTGCTCAACGAGAAAAACCAGGTCGCCGAGGTGACGTCAGCCAATATTTACTGGGTTGATAAGGGGAAACTATTCACGCCGCCGTTGAGCGCCGGGTGTCTTGAGGGAGTGACGCGCAAGCTCGTTATCAGAGAGGCTGCCAAACTGGGTCTGAAGATCACTGAGAAAAACAGTACCCTGGACGGTTTGCTCAAAGTCGACGAAGTCTTCATTTCCAGTTCGCTGAAACTGGTTGTGGGTGTCTCGCATCTTAAGGCAGACAAGAAGACCCACGCTATTAAACAGGGACCAATTACCCGTCTTGTCAGCGACCACTTCCGGCGCTTAGTTGACATGGACTGACAGGCTGCTGTCGCCGTGCTGCACGGTAAGGGGTATTTTTTAGTGGACAAAAGCGGTTTTCAGACCATATTTAATGTTAACTGACGTTAGGCGGAAGCCGCGAGACAACTTTCGGAGGTCTTACCAGTTGGGGGAAAAGGACAATGTTATTGCTACACCCCTCCCGGTAACCCGGTTTCCATTGTTCACTTGAAGTGAAAGGACCTTACTATGCCGCGCGTGACAACGTTCGAGAGAAAACAGCGTTTATCTGGTTTAGCCCTGCTGGCGGCCCTGGTCGCCGTCCTCGTAACGACAGCCCCGGCCTTCGGCCAATTGACCAGCGAGGATATTGCAACCTTGCAGAAACAGGCCGAAAAAGAAGGATGGACTTTTACTGTCGGTGAAAACTCGGCCACTAAATATTCGCTTGAAGAATTGTGCGGCCTAAAAGAGCCCGAAAACTGGCAGGCAACGGCGCGCTTTGATCCCATGGCGCTGAAAATTGACCTCCCGGATTCCTTTGACTGGCGAGATTCGAATGATCTTCCACCGGTGAAGAATCAAGGTGGTTGTGGAAGCTGCTGGGCGTTTGGGACAGTGGGGCCTCTTGAATGTAATATCAAGATACTGGACGGTGTAACGGAGGATCTCTCGGAACAATGGCTCGTAAGCTGTAATAGTAGTGGATGGAGTTGCGCCGGCGGCTGGTTTGCCCATGACTATCATCAATGGGCGACTGATCCCTGCGATGGTACCGGAGCCGTATTGGAAGCCGATTTCCCCTATGTGGCCTGGAACGCCCCATGCGGTTGTCCCTATCCACATCCGTTTCACATAGAATCCTGGGCGTACATCGGTACCTCCTACGGCGTTCCGGCCGTCAGTCAGATAAAGCAGGCGATTATGGAATACGGTCCCGTTTCGGTAGCCGTTTACGTCAACGGCGCTTTCCAAGGTTATAACAGCGGCGTGTTTAATGGCTGTAGCGGCGGTACTGTTAATCACGCCGTTGTGCTGGTCGGCTGGGATGATAACCAAGGGCCAAACGGCGTCTGGTTTATGCGCAACTCATGGAGTAGCGGCTGGGGTGAAGGCGGCTACATGCGCATTCCATACGGCTGCTCCAATATCGGCTATGCTGCCTGCTACGTCAATTATGCGGGCGGCGTGGTGTTTGAGGCCGACACGACCATCGGCTGGGTGCCGTATGATGTCAGCTTTACAGCTACCTCGGGGCTGCAGGTGGATACCTGGACGTGGGATTTTGGCGACGGCGACTCGGTTTTTGTCCAGTCACCGGTGCACACCTATGAGAAGGCCGGCTTGTTTACGGTGAAGGTGGAAATCAATGCCGACGGAGAGATTCGCTCAAGGGAAAAGCCTTACTATATTAAAGCGCTGGCTGATTCTCTTCTTCCGACTTCAGGCGAGGGAGGCCGCAACGCCACCGTTGAAATACCGGTATACGCGCACAACTTCTTACCGATCACAACCATCAAGATTCCGGTTGAGTACTCCGGGGACCTGGATGTCACTCTTGATTCGTTTTCGACCGTCGGTTGCCGAACGGAATACTTTGAGCAGCAGACATATCTTCATTTCAATCCGGCCGGTAAGCAGAAGACATTCAAGCTCGTGAGCTCATATTCCGGCACGTCACCCGACCTTCCCGCAGGGGAAGGTGTGGTTGCAAATCTGTACTTTACGGTTTCCGGCTCGGCTGAATATGAGGAAACGACATTTGTAGAGATCGATGGATACGACAGTTTTTCTCCCGAGTTTGCCGGCCACTTCGCCAACTATACGCCCAGAGTGACCACGGGTACCCTTTCCGTCTGCGCTATGCGCGGCGACCTGGATGGTAATCTGAGCATCAATATGTCCGATCTAATGTATCTGGTCGATTACCTCTTCCACAGCGGCCCCGCACCCTCGCCGCTTGAGGCAGGGGACGTGAATTGCCAGGGCGATGTTAACATCATTGATCTGACCTATCTGGTCGAGTATCTATTCTTTAGCGGCCCCCCGCCGTGCGGATGCTGAGGATAGAGTAGACGTTTTTGATGTGGTGTCAGCCGACTTAAGGCTGTCCCCAAAAAGGTCTGGCTGGCGTATCATATCATTTTTTAGTTGTAGTGTGACAAACTGTGGGGCTGCCGAAGTTAAAGTTCACGTGTATATTCAAGGTAGCATTAGCTGGAGACCGCGCCGGGTTTTCGGTGGTACCTGGGATGTGGTAAACCTCTGTATCCGGTTGCACATCGGCATTCCTTTTCACTGGTTTGCATTACCCTGCTAACCCATAACTGACTGCAATACAATAGGATACCCTAAGGGGTCAAGTTATGAATGCCTGGCATACTGCTTGCGCTCCCGAACCGGGAGAGCGGAGAGCATTATGTCAAAACTTGTCTATTGTCTTGCGGTAATTACCAGTTGCCTTGTTCTGTGGCCCTTTGGCCAGGCGGCTGCCAAGTCCTTTCCCAAAGACGGGCGCTTCAAACAGCTTGAACCTTATAAAGACCGGTGGTACTTTATTGACCACGAGAACTGGTATATCAAGGCACCCGATAAGTGGACCCATTTTATGGGCAGTTATGCTTTAACGGAGGTCACCCATAGAGTTGTAAAGGACAAGGCGTGGGCTGGCGTCGTTGCTCTGGGATTGGGTATTCTTAAAGAGGTCGACGATGCCTACCGTGAAGGCTGGTCACGGCGCGATCTCTACATGGATGTAGGCGGGGTTGCAGCTTCCATCCTGTTGCCTGAAAACATGAAGTTGTTAGCCTATTACAATGACACTGCGGTCATGTTGAGACTGAGTCTGGTTATTCAATAGCCACTGTTCAGACCAGTACTTACCGTTGAGAGACCTTCCCTCAGTAACGAAAGTTCTACTGGTCTTTTATCTGGGGCTATCTCTATAGTCCACAGACTGGACTGTTGTATCATCCCATAAATAACCTGCAAAATAACATGCATGTTCTGTGGCGGGGTGATCTTTAGATCGCCCCGGGTGACAGAGGCTTTCCCGTCAGGTCTGAAGACCCGCCAGGAACAAGTCTATGTGAATATATCTCTGGGACACGACTCTATGTCAGGTTGACCGGAGTGGGCGGCGGCAATATATTCCGCCAATGCTGTACGTTGGTGAACTGGCGGGGCTGGCGACCGCTCTGTTGTGGGCTTTTACGGCTATGTTCTTTTCCCAGGCGGGGAGGTTGATCGGCTCGTTTACGGTAAACAAGATCCGACTTTTGCTGGCCGTTTTTCTTTATGCCGGCTTCTTGCTGGCGGTCACGGGCAGCCTGTATCCGCCGGGCGTGAATGAGCAGCAGTGGTTCTGGTTGGGGCTTTCAGGCATTGTCGGGCTGGTCATCGGCGATGGTTGCGGTTTCAAGGCGCTGGTTATGATAGGTCCCCGCCTAACGATGCTCATTTATGCCAGCTCGCCTATTATGACAACCATTATGGCCTGGATATTTCTCGGTGAACAACTGAGCTTTGTGGATGTCATTGGCATCGCCCTAACGATAGGCGGAATTAGCTGGGTTGTGCTGGAGCGGCGGTTAGAGCACAATAACCACTTCAACCTGAGCCACGACCATCCCGATAGAGGCTCCCTGATGAAAGGTGTTTTGTTGGGCCTCGTGGCGGCCTTGGGACAGGCATCCGGACTGGTGCTGGCCAAGCATGGGATGTTTCATGCTGGAGGGACGGTCGAGCCACTGGAGGCGGCCTACGTCAGGATGGTGGTTTCGTTACTGGTCCTGTGGGCGATAACTGCCCTCCGGGGCCAGATACCGAATACTCTCAGGGCCATGAAAAACAGGAGAGCGCTGTCTTTGTGCACGGCGGGGGCGGTGGTCGGTCCTTTCCTGGGGGTCTGGATGTCCCTGGTGGCGGTCAAATACATTGCGGTCGGCCTTGCCGCCACCCTGAACTCAACCACGCCGGTTATAATTCTGCCGCTGGTTGTGTTATGGTATAAGGAGAGGGTTACATTGAGAGCGACTCTCGGCGCCGTCGTGACAGTCTGCGGCGTGGCGCTTATATTTCTTTACTGATGAATCATGAGGCGTGAATGGATTGCTGTTTATTGGAGGAATACTTCCGGTCGGGTTTGAAGACCCGCCCGACACAAGGTAATGTGAACGTATTTCAGGGACACGACACTAGAGGGCGGTTTTCAGTTCCAGGTCAAACCATGTCCCGCACCAGATCAGTGTCAGGATGCCCCGGACATCAACCGGCCAGTGGGGACCGAGCATGTAGAGATAACATAACAGGGTCAAACCGAAGAAGGTCTTTACCAGCGCCTCTCTGAAACGGGCCGCCAGAAAACTGAACAACCCAAAACCGAGAAAAAGGACAATTAAAGCCGGTGCCAGCAGGGAAATCAACCAACCCCAGAAATCCGGCTGGGCTACGGCGTGGCTGATACAGTTTGCCGAGGTGGTGTTGAACAGGAGAAAGAAATGGGCCAGGGCAAAAAACAGGGATAAGGCCAGGTACAACAAGCCTTCCTGGCAGCTTTCTCTAACTTCTCTCAGCCCGGCCATAGCAAAAAAAAGCGCCGCTGCAACCAGCCCTGATAGAATCAGAAAGGAACTACCGGCAAATATGTATTCAAGAGGTTGTTCCATAACTACCGCACCTTGCCCATAACAGCCGTAATAGGCGTGCCGGGGAGATTAAAAAGCTGATGGATACCCGTAAGCCATTGTACCTGAGTATGTTGAGTTACGCTCCCGAGCGGCTGGGGTTAGGTGTGCGTGTAACTGTCAGCATATAAAAGGAAACGGCCTGCACCCTGTGTAAAAAAAACCACCCGGTGAGGGGTGGCTTGTCGGCTGTCATGTGGTTGTGGCCGGCACAATGAATTGGTTCAGCCGGAATCGGACAATTGCCGGTTGATACCAAGTTGCCATCACACAGGTAATATGATATATTTCCTCCAAGCCGTATGGAAAGGAGGAAGAGATGCCCAAAGCGACCAAAGTTCTCCCTTATCTCACGCCGGAGGAGATCCAGGGGAAAATCAAACAAACCGTTGGGTTTATCAACGTTCAGAAATGGCTCATCATCTACAACGCTGTCGTCGATCCGCGCCCGGCCCGCGAAATCGCCAAGCACACCGGGTTAGCCGAGCAGACCGTTCACAACCTCGTGTCCCAATACAACCGGCGAGGTCCCCAGGCCCTGGAAGGGCCCGGTAAAGGTGGACGCCGCCGGTCGTATCTAAGTTGGGAGGAAGAGGTTGAGTTTCTGAAATCCTTTGAGGAGAAAGCTCTTACCGGACAGGTGGCTACGGCGATGGAGATCAAGCGGGCGCTTCAGAAAAAGCTGGGCCATAAGGTGGACCGGTCGATGGTTTACAAGATGCTGAAGCGACACGGTTGGCGCAAAGTCATGCCTCGGCCGGCTCATGTTCAGTCCGACCACGAAAAGCAGGAGTTGTTTAAAAAAACTTCGCCCAGACGGTAAAGGCGGCCCTCCAAACCCGCCATCCGAATGACCGCCGCCCGGTGCTGATCATGGCCCAAGACGAAGGACGCTTCGGGCGCATCAGCAGCGCGAAACGCGCCTGGGCGCCTCCCGCCGCACGTCCCGTGGCCCCTCGCCAAATCGTTCGAGAGTATCTTTACGCCTTCGTCGCCGTCTGTCCAGCTCTGGGGCGGATGACCTCTCTGGTCTTGCCCTACGCCGACA
>SDBT01007041.1_pt1 | contig 18565 bp, 11 predicted proteins | sample 2277101 | NCBI WGS metagenome assembly SDBT01 (sample SAMN10404973, study PRJNA504765) | marine sediment metagenome | isolation source: marine sediment core GS10_PC15, 103 cmbsf | place: Arctic Ocean: Southern Knipovich Ridge | collected 2010
GCATAACTTTTGGCGTTGTAGATGATACTTGGCTTTCCCATGCAGAAAAATCTTCGTTTAGTTCTAATACACCAAGTTTATGTGATCCGCTATCATTAAACATAAAAGGAAATGATGAATGAGAATTAACATTTCCATCAAGTGATCCATGAGTAATATTAATCGCTATGGAAAGAAGTTTAGAAGGATTTTTCAGGTCTAATCCTCCTAAATTCATAATTGCCATACCAGTATCCCATAAATTAAGAAAAATAAGCTCTGGTGCAAGATCACCATCATATGGTGCTGTATACATATCATGAAGAAATCTATTAGCTGCAGGAGGATCTGTTTCTGGTGGACAAGGATGATTGACATCAACACAAAACATATATCTAATAGCCAATCTAATTCTTTCCATATTTTTATCTTTTTGTTTATCGAAAAGACTAAGTCCATCAAGAGTGGATTGAGAACACTGAACACCACCAAAACATGTACTAATATTACTTACTCCAGGATCCCTTACTTCTTCGGATCCATAGGATGTAACGGTTGGTGGGTTGATAACAGATCTGTTTGCATTAGCAGCAGCAAGGCTAATAAGCTTATGAAGATCATATACTCTAAAATTATCGAATAAAGACTCAGCAACAGCACTAATATAAGTTGTTGTGTTTCTTTTGAAGAACCAGAGATTATGTGTACCAACTGTTTCAAATATTTCTCTAAATTCTTCATCAAAGAATAGGGGAACAAATTTATTTAGTTCCCCTATTCTAATTGAAGCTAGTCTTACAGGAGCAAGAGGATTATTAACGCTCCATAACTCAAATCCTCCTATATTCTGCTCGCCTCCGGTTCCTTGTTCATCGTCTTGCACAGAGCATCTTTCATTTGTATAAGCTAATACCTTTCCATAAATACCCTTAGTATCAAAAACTTTTACATCATTACATCTTGCTCCTTTGACTGACGGAATAAATCCAACTTCAACCATTTTAGTAGGATTAGATGTATCATATACTCTAATTCCTGTATTCTTACTGATTAGAGATCCATCCCCACATGGGTCATTAAATGTTCCTATATATGAATATCCATTTAGTTCCCATACGTCCGTCGTACTAGTTAATTGAGCATTTCCAGAACTATCTCTTCTGACAATTCTACTAGCAACCTCTGCATTCTTTGTTGTTTCTTGGAAAAATAACTCTCCCTCGTTAAGCTGCCGGCGATTAAGAAAGTTATAAGCCTCCTCTTTTGTGCTAAATCCGCTTTTAAAATATGCTGTTTGAGCTCCCGAAGGATGTGATAGCACTAAGTGAAAAACAAAGAAAATAATTACGAAAAACATTTTCTTTTATTGATTCGATAAATATTCTTGTGTCAATAATATGTTGAAAAATGTTGGAAATGTTACATGATCGAGAAATCTTCCAGTATTGAGGTTTTGGTGGGGGGTGTAAGTAATAATGCATACGTATATTTACCAGATCTTCCGTCTATTATAGATATATATAAAACAATATCATTAAGCTAGAGATATGCATTAAGCACCAGATCGTTAGTGAAAAAGCCTACTAATATATAATCGTATATTAGCAAAATAGTCCCTACGATCAGTAAGTACGTGGCCACAGTAGTTGTGCAACTAATGAAATCGTACTGTATAAGTATTTGCTTTTGTAATTTACATTAAATTTTATGAAGTAAAAGGGTTATGAGCCAGTTAATTGTGCTTTAGTGACTATAATAAAAACGTATTGAATTATTTTATTATCATCTAAAATTTATAAGATAATTTCATGGCCCCTTAAACAAGATTTTACAACCGGAACACACATATCTTCAGCTCTCTCATGAAACACATTACATTTAATTTCCCCTGAAACACATTCCATTATATATTTAAAACACTCTATATATGTTGTAGGACCACACACAATCATATCTTCATCTAATATCATATATGAAGATGATACACAAAAATTATCCCCCAGAACGTTTTCAAATATAATATCATATATTTCGGTTGGATTTATTTCAGTTGGATTTCCTTCCTCCCAATATAAATCTGGATTTTTCTCATCCCAATTAATAGTTGGCCCTACCCATTTAATTTTTTTGTAAACATACACAGAATGAGGCATTTCAAAATTCATTTAGCTATTGTTAATAGTTTCAATTAAATTTATCAAATGTATATTTTTCTTGGAAGAAAAATATATCCAAAAAGACTTGGACCAAAAAATCCATCCTATTTCCATTGAAAAATGAAGAGAGTCATCGGTAAACATACAGTCGAATACGATCGCGCCACAGATATTGTCACTGTTGATGGGATCTACCAAGCGTCCGTCTTAGACATTATTATAGGGGAGGAGTACATCGACGATTTTATCAACGATGAAGATAAGCGCATGTTGTTTATCAAACTAGTAATTGAAAAAGCCTTTACTATCACAGTTCATGTTCATACACGTCTTGGATATGCAGATGGATATGCAGATATCCACGTGGAGAACGATGCTTACACAGTATTTAATCTGGATTTAGAAATAATAGCATAGTACCTCTACGTAGTTATAATATGTACTGATCAATACATCAAATAGTTGTGTACCGTGATGTATTGACACCACATTCGTCATCTAGTTCACAAATAACTTCGCGGCTTAGAAATCCTTGGTTGGATGATATTGACAAGTGCTTGTCGAAATTCAATTTCATTAGTTTTTATCGTGCGCGGAAAGATACATTAATGAAGGAGTGAATAAACGTGATGGATCAACTCGTTTGTCGGCTAAGAGAATTTTAACAACTTCTACATGCTCATCGTATCGCGTAGTTATCATCATCTGATTGGTCAGCTTGTTTGTCCACAAGGAGGAGCTTAACGACTTCTACATACCCGTTCTTAGATTCCGATTTTATCGCATCGTTGTTATCATCTGATGAATCAACTCGTTTGTCCGCAAGGAGGAGCTTAACGAACTCTACATTCCTTTTTCAGAAGCCCATTGTATCGCGTAGTTGTCATTATCCGATGGATCAACTCGTTTGTCTTCAAGGAGAAGCTTAACGACTTCTATGTATCCACCTGAGGCTGCCTGGGATATTGCATAGATGCCTCCATTTATTGGATTAACTCGTTCATCCGCAAGGAGAAGCTTGACGATTTCTACGTATCCACATAAGGATGCCCAGCCTACAAGAGCGGACGTTCTTTAATTCTGCAATGGGGTGGATTAGTTATTGGAAGTTACGAAGATAGAGGTGTAGTTAAATATCCTGAAGATAATGTACAATTTTACCGATCGGTAAAAGAAGAGATGGAATGCTCGTGCTCTTGCAGAAGATGTTTAAAGGAAGAAATTTGCAGACAAAACAAGAAGATCAATTCGCTTCATAGAGATGTATGCGAGTTAAAGAAGAAGGTAAACACTCTTTGCGATATTATCCATGTATCCCCAAGCGGAGATGTAACTATAGGGAGCGAAGAAAAACCAATTGATACACTATATGTCGACTATATTGGAAGCGTCACTCAACCGATCATTACAATACATACAGTCGATGGTATAGCTAAGAACTTTGACTTGAGAGGCATATGTTTAGACGATAACACTGCATTATTAACACCTTCCTTTACTACGTTTCCTCAGCAGTGGTTAAAATCTGATAGTCTTACTCAGTGTGTTAGAACTTATCACTATGCTGGAAACGATCGAACGTGGATACAATGGCTGATACAGAAAAAGATTTGTGTGATGGTGGGAATTACATTGTCACCGCCTCATGTTTATCAGTTGGAGATAGACGCATTTGTAGCTGATTACGCTGACCCAATACTGAAGCCTCTATTCGATACCTATGTCATTGCAATCGGTGTCGGTAATGAGCAAAATGCGTCTCAACTTGGACTGATGAAGACGAGAATAGCTAATACTAAGCAATTAATCCAGGAAGGTAAGCTCCCAGCTACGAAAGTAACTACAGTTCTTGTAGATAATAATGACTGGCTTCTCAATACATTCCCACCGAATGCTGCTGTATTTACACAGAACTTCAACGATCTCTATCAGTCCCTTGATATCATTTGCTTTAACATGTACGATGCATATGGTTCTCCGGCCGTTGTTCCTACAAAGACGAAACTATCGTGGGCCAGTGATGGACAAAGTAATTTATCAGTAACGCTAAATGGATTTGGTGCTGTTAGGAATGCGATGATTAAAAATGAATATACTAAACCGTTTTGGTGCACCGAAGTAGGATGGCAGGCGCCTGCTCAGAGCGGCAACAATCCAGGAAACAACATTAGTTTTCTAAAAGAGTTCTACACTAACTTCTTAGGATTTAACATGGCAAGTATGTTCGTACCACAAGGTCAATCAACTGCAGTAGATGCTCCAGACAGAATATTCTACTTTACAATCCGCGATGTCCCTAGTATGGGATCCGGAGAGACGTTCGGACTGTATGAATCGAGTACAGTCACAGATAGTGGTCTGAAACCGAAATTTTAATATTTAATTTTCACTGAAATAATCATGCCTGCTATGGTATTCTAGGTTATTGTAACTGGTAAATCAGGTCTGATTTATTATACATTAAACAAAAATTTAGCGACGATATAAATGGACACGAAACCAGATGAACTCACTCATAGTCTTCCAATAAGGTCTAAGCCATGGAAGACAATACCACTTACAAGAAAGAATTTAAGAAGTTGAATCAGGAAGACAAATACAGGTCCTTTAATATACGCGAGAAGACAAAAAAGGTTTGAGATGCACTTTATCTACCAGAGCTTACTAGTCATATATTTAGTTGTTATAAGGCTGAAGATTTCGATCACTGGTGGCCAGACGAAGATACAGAGCCTGGCGAAAATATTGTAGAAGTGATGGTTGATGGTAAGATTCGCAAGGTAGTTGAGCATCATCCGTACATTTGCTTTTAAGTGGAACAGTTTTAAGATAGTCGTTCAATTATCTATCGATTTAAAGTGTTTCGATAAGCTTTAGCATTGATATAGCAGACTTAGCTAATGAGACACCTAGGCCGCTATTTGAGCTACATCGTTCAATTGCTTGGTCCATGTTATAACAGTTTAGAACACCATTAATTATTGGGATTGTTGATGCTAATTGTACATTCATTATGCCATTGATAGTAGCTTGTGATATGTATTCAAAATGAGCAGTTTCTCCTTTAATAATTAAACCAATGCATATTATTATATTATGCTTTCCATGTTCAATAATCTTTTTTGCGGCAAATGGTATTTCGAAGGATCCTGGGATAGTATATTCTTGTATATCTGTAATAGAGTACTCATTTAATACATATTTTATTTTGTCTACTACTTTAGTTAAGAGCTCACTATGCCAATCTGTTATTATAATACCTACTGAATATTTAGCTCTGCATCCAGAGACTTTGATCGTATTTTCTGGTATCAATTGCTTATGTCCGTACCTGTTTGTTTTTACTTTCATATATTCTATGTTGTGTTTATTATATTCCACCTCTAAGGGAGTAACCATTTTGATATACTTTTCTAAACATAATATCTTAGTCTTATTATTAGTTAGAAGATTAATATGCTTGATTTTTAGTTGATCAAGTATTTTTGGAACTACATCATATGATCTCAAGTCGTCAGCAAATCCTAGCTTATTATTTGCTTCAAATGTATTACAATGATTGGTCTTGATGATATTATATGCTTTTATTTTATTAACTAGACCGATTCCCCTACCTTCATGACACTCAGGAAATATTATAACACCAACGCCGTTTTTATTAATTATTTCCATTGATAGTTTTAGTTGGTCGCCACAATCACATAAAATAGATCCCAAGCTATCTCCAGTATAGCAATCGGAATGAACTCTAACAATAATGATATTTTCTTTAGAAAGCTTATCTTTGCACTTAACCATAGCTCTATTAGTAGAATAGAACAATTCTGTGTCATTGCTAGATGGATAGCATATTAACCTCCATTCACCATATTCTTTTGTCATTATGTCACAGTCTGTAACTGGGAGAAAAGAATCATTTTTAACTATATCTGGCTTAGATTGTATTGACAGATTGCAATATTTAATCATATCTTCGATTGTAATCAATGGGATATTATGCGTTCTCGCAAACTTTTCGCAATTATTATATCTCATAACTGTACCATCAGCATTTACTAACTCTGCAATTGCAGAGACAGGCTTTAGGCCAGATATTTTACATAGAGTTGTACTAGCTTCAGTATGTCCTCGTCTGGCTATTAATCCGTCTGAATGAGCTATTAACGGAAATACATGTCCGGGTCGTGTTAAATCGTTGTATGTAGCTGCATCATTAGATAGCAATTTAATTGTCCTAGCTCTTTCTTTAGCTGAGATACCTGTCTTTGAGCCTTTAGAGTCACATGAAATAGTAAAATTTGTTCCGTTTGGATCTTCATTTTTATCCATCATCAAGCCAAGTTTTAATCTATCTGCCCTATCTTTTGTAAGGCTGACACATATGATTCCTGTTGTATGTCTCATTAAAAATGCTACCGTCTCTGGCGTAATAAGCTCAGCTGCAACTACAAGATCTCCCTCGTTCTCGCGATCTGGACTATCCATGATAATTACAGGCTTACCTTCACGGAGTGCATTTATAGCATCTTGTATAGTATTTTTTATTGGTTGTTCACCTTCTCTATTTGCTTTAGGAATAGTATATCTTATTAGTACGTCGTTATCAAATGTCTTTGTTGAAACAAGATTCCATCTTTGAATATTATTGACAGATGAATTATTAACACAATTAGTCCAATTCATACCAGATATCCCAATATTTAAATTTGATTGATAAAGATAGACTTCTTGTACTAGCCCCTCTTCTAAAAAAGAAGTGTAGACACTACTTCCACCTTCTATTAAGCATTGTATAATCCCAATATCATTTAAATGCTTTAGTACCTGAAAAAGATCAAGCCTTCCGTTCTTAGTATTGATAATTTTATAGTTTATACCTTTTACTCTATCCTTTGGTTCTTTTGATGTAAAGATGATAGTAGGAGCAATTTCAGCATTCAATATATTTGAGTTTTCGTCGTTTATGTTTCCCATTGTATCTAATATTACTCTATAAGGCTGCTTGCTAATATTTAAAGATTTGTCCCTAATATTCAGCATAGGATTATCTTTTAGAACAGTATTTGATCCTACTATAATCGCATGAGATTCTGACCTTAACTTTTGAACATCACTTCGTGATTTCTCATTTGTAATCCACTTTGAATCTCCAGTCTCAGTAGCTATGCATCCATCAATGCTTATGCCTACCTTCATAATACAATAAGGCATATCAGTTTTTCTTTGATGTAGATATGCTTTCAAAGATTCAAAAACAAAAGATTTATTGTCCACATCAATCTCAACTTCAACTCCGTTCTGTCGTAGATATAACATACCGTTTGAATTAACTTTGCGATCAGGGTCAATACAACCTATAACAACTTTACTAATCATATTATCAACCAGAAGTTTATCGCATGGAGGAGTTTTACCATGATGATGACATGGTTCAAGAGTAACATAAAGTGTTGATCCTTTAATTAGGTCTTTATTTCCATTATCAATAGCATTTTTAATGGCATCAACTTCTGCATGATCTTTTCCATACCCCCTATGGTATCCTTCTCCAATTATGATATCATGATTAACAATAACACACCCGACCCATGGGTTTGGTGAGGCCATTTGTCTTCCTAATTCTCCTAATTCTATCGCTCGCTTCATATAATTCATCTGATTTGAAGATCTAACAATGTCATATTCTATATTGACAGTATCGCCTGGACGCAGATACTTGAACGTTGTATTTTTAATTGTATATGGAATAAGGCAAATCTTAAACAAGTCTCCATCAATCTCTGCGATGGTTAAGCTAGTTCCATTTATAGATATCCCATCTTTGTACTTTAAAGCCATTTTGTTAGTGAGTTTTATCCATATTGATACAGAACTATCAATATCATTTTCAACGCATGTTACTTTTCCAGTATTGTTAATATGTCCAGTAATAAGATGCCCTGATATATCAGAGTTTAATTTTACTGCTCTTTCTAGATTAACGTGCCCGTTTACGATTGTCGCTTTCTTCTGCGTTTCCATCGCAACAAAAAAGGTTATTATAGTTAGATATATTTCAGTAACAGTCAAACATATACCATTAACACATACACTATCTCCGACGCGTAAATTGATAATAAAGTTAGGGTCATCAATATATATTTTGAGAGTAGAGCCGTTCAAATCTGCTCTACCAATGCAAGTAATTATCCCGGTAAACATTTACTATTAACATAAATAGTAATAAATATAAATATCTTCAAAACTTTCAAATAAAGCTACAAAACTTATAGATATAAGTTTTATATCCTAGATTATAAGTATTTGTATTTTGATCAAGTTAAGGAAGAATGCCATAAATACAAACTCCGAGATAGTTAAATAATTATACTATATAGGACTAAAGGAGGCTTAGGAATTTATTAAGATATAATAATAAAAAGCTAAATACTTGATTAAGTATTTACATATTTTATGCACACAATGTTGTATTTCTGCCGACTTGATTATCTGCACTTTTTTCATATGAATTGAGTATCATTGCGTATTGCGTATGTATTAGTAGAGCTTTCTAGTAATAGGCTTTCAGTGAAAGGATCGTTAGCTTTACTAATATTATGAAGTTTATCTAGACGAAACCACCAAAAGAACTTAGATAGGATTACAGCTTTAAGCTGGCTACACAAAGTGTAGCTCTCTATCATATTCACTATCGTTTCCGTACTTGATAAGATCTGACATAGAAAGTCCAGCCAAATATTTTATTCTCTTCTTGTCAAAAACTGGCAAGCGGTATGATTTAGTAGTATCTAATCTCAGTGCTAGTGATATTGATTCTTTTTTCGCTTCAATGCTAATTCTTCCATCTGCCAAAAGAAGCATAACTATTTCAAGATGGCCATTTAACGAAGCACTTATAATAGCTTTATCGGAAGGATCTACCCTATCATCTGCTAGCAGAAGCTTAACTACTTTAGGATAATTCTTTTCTAAAGCCACTCTAGTAGCATAGTTATTTTCTTCAGAAGGATCTACTCTATCATCTGCTAATAAAATTTTGACTATTTTAGGACAACCATTTCCAGAAGTTACTCTAATAGTATAGTTATTTTCTGCAGAAGGATCTACCCTATCATCTGCTAGAAGAAGTTTGACTACTTCTGTTTGGCCATAATATGAGGCCACCATAATAGCACAGTTACAACCAGCAGAAGGATCCACTCTATTATCTGCCAATAGAAGCTTGACCACGTCAGAGTTACCATACATAGAAGCCTCTTGAATAGCAAAATTACCATGGTTTGAAGGATCTACTCTATTATCTGTTAGAAGAATCTTGACTATGTCATCATGACCATACTGTGAAGCGCTTTCAATAGCATCATTATCTTCCGCTGAAGGATCCACTCTATTATCTTTCATAAGAAGCTTGACTACTTCAAGATGACCATGTTTCGAAGCTCTAATAAGAGCTTTATTTCCTAATAACGAACTTTGTTTGTTGATCAAATGGGTGTTACCCACTTGATCTTCTTTTAAATCAACATTTCCTTTAAAGTCCTCAATGATATTATCATAAATAAGTTTCCAGTTAGGAAATATATCATTTAAGTATCTTCCTAATAATGTTTCAACACGTTGTTTCCAGAATATATTAGTTTTGGCTAACTCTTTAAGATGAGCTTTCTAGTAATAAGCTTTCAGTGAAAGGATCTTGTACTTTTCGTAGCTGTGCTTCACTAATCTGATGAAGTTTATTTAGACGAAACCACCAAAAGAATTTAGTTAGAATTACAGCTTAAAGCTGGCTACACAAAGTGTAGCTCTCTATCTTCCTCGAAATACTCCCCATGCTCGATAAGATCCCTCAAAGGAAGGTTAGCCAAATATTTTATTTTGTGTATATCAAACAAAGGTGGTAAACTGCGTTTTTGGTATAATCTAGTAGCTGTTAGTGCAGATATAGATTTTGTTTTTGCTTTGACGCTAATTCTTCCATCTTCTAGAAGAAGCTTGACTATTTTAGGATAACAATTTTCATAAGCCAATCTAATAGCTTTGTTATCATTTAACGAAGGGTCTGATCTTCCATCTGCAAGAAGGAGCTTTACTACTTCAAAATGACCATATTTGGAAGCTATTTGAATAGTAAAGCTATTATCTAAAGAAGGATCAACGGCGTACAAAGTACGCCGCGACACTTTAGTTTCGCCTCTGATATCTGCTAGAAGAAGATTTAGTATTTCCGCATTACCACAGTAGGAAGCATTCATAATAGCCATATTATTATTAGTAGAAGGACCCGTAGGCGCACGAGCAAAGCTCTGCTCAACTCTGATATCTGCTAGAAGAAGCTTTACTACTTCAAGATTATTAGAGTAAGAAGCAGATATAATGCTGTCTGAAGGATCTGATCTTCCATCTACAAGAAGAAGTTTTACTACTTCAAGGTGGCCACGAAATGAAGCCTCACTAATAGCTTCGTTATTTTCTGCCGAAGGATCTACCCTTCGATCTGCTAGAAGAAGTTTTACTACTTCAGGCTGACCATATATAGAAGCCTCTTTAATAGCATCATTATCGTATGCAGACGGATTTACGGCGTACAGAGTACGCCGCTAAACTAAAGCTTAGCCTCTTCCGTCTACTAAGAAAAGATTGCCTTGAGATAAAAGTATGAGAACTTCATTTTCTGACTGTGCATAATATTTCCCTAAATAATTTCTTTTGCCTGATAAAACATTTCTTTTAAGATCAATTAAGTTTTTAAAGATCTCAACTAACTGATCGTTAATAAGTTTCCAGTTAGGGAACACATCATTTAGGTATCTTCCTAGTAATGTTTCGACGCGTTGTTTCCAGAATATATTAGTTTCAGCTAACTCTTTAATAGTTTTAGCTAAATTAGTAGTTGTTATTAAAGCAGCAATTGATTCCTTGGGCAAATAAGAAAGTATATTAGATAATAACTCTGTGGATATACTTTCCATTTTTTTATGCTTTAAATATGTGCTTAGTTTTATAATTAGAAAAGTATAACTTGATTAAGCGTAAGCAGAGTTTTATAATAGACTTTTAGTGAAAGGATCTTTTGCTTCAATAGCTCCATAAAGTTTATCAATACTTAGATAAGATCTTACATGGTGAGTAGTAAAGCATTTTTATACTAGAGTTATTTTAATAGATGCGCGCGTGAGCTACTAACACATTTATATAGATTATCTAATAAATAGCTTGCATTTTAGGTGATAATATTTATATTATGGATCTACCCGTTGATCTGCAAGAAGAAGCTTCATAACTTCTAGTTGACCATTATGAGAATCCCACAGAATAGCGCAGTTATTCTCGTCAGAAGGACCCGTAGGCGCACGAGCAAAGCTCTGCTCAACTCGGGAATCAGCAAGAAGAAGCTTCACAACTTCTAGGTCACCTTTCTCAGAAGCCCGTATAATAGCGTTGTTGTCATCATCAGAAGGACCCGTATGTGCACGAGCAAAGCTCTGATCTACCCGTTGATCAGCAAGAAGAACTTTACTAGCCAAATAGTTCCCTTTAATAACTGCAGATGATAGCGTACTATTCAACCAATAGGCCCTACTAGGATATAATAGAACCCTTTATAAGAACTATCTACGGCTTTAGCCTGCAAAATGTTTTGCAATATAGGCGAAACTAAAGTTTCGCAGCTTACAGAGTACGCTGTAACCAAGCAGATTTTCAACTCGGCTTTTGTAAAATATAGTGTCATTCTTCAATTCTTTTGTTATATTCTTACTTGTAATTGATAGTTGTCCAATGGCTTCACAGCTTTAGCTGGCTACACTACGTGTAGCTCTAGATTTGATAGAAGAGAAGATAAAAGATCTAAATTTAATATATCCATTTCTATTAACTATAAAATAATAAATTAACTATCTTTATATTCATAAAAATAGGGAGGTAGAAAGGTATGAAGGCTAGGAGGAATGTAGTATGGCGTACTTTGTACGCCGCTAAACTTCAGTTTAGCTATTGCTCAAGTTGAATGGCTAATTTAAATGGATCTTCTTTAATATTAATCATATTATGAAGTATCTTAAGGCGAAGCCACCAGAAATATTTAGTCATTATTATTTCTCTAGCTTTAAGATTTTGATTTCCTATCTGTATCAACTCCTTTAGTGATTTCTTAGCAAGCTTTTTTATGTTATCATAGATCATATCATAGCTCAATTTACTAGAGCGACACTTTGGCTGTAGTTCTTTTAGAGCCTGAGTTTTAACGCTTAGATTTATTTTATCGCTACCAAGAAGAAGCCTCAAAACTTCCTGGTAACAATTCTTTGAAGCCCGCCGAATAGCGATGTTGTTTCTTGCAGAAGGATCAACCCGTTGATCTGCAAGAAGAAGCTTCACAATTTCTAGGTAACCATGCTCAGAAGTCCACTGAATAGCTTTGTTGTCTTCATCAGAAGGATCTACCCGTTGATCAGCAAGAAGAAGCTTCACAATTTCCGGGTGACCACCCTCAGAAGCCCATAGAATAGCGTGATTGTGTCTCGCAGAAGGATCTACCCGTTTATCTGCAAGAAGAAGCTTCACAATTTCTAGGTGACCATTATTGGAAGCCCACTGAATAGCGAAGTTATTGTTGTCAGAAGGATCAACTCGGGGATCAGCAAGAAGAAGCTTCACAATCTCTAGGTGACCTTTCTTAGAAGCCCATATAATATCCCAGTTGTTTTCCGCAGAAGGATCTACCCGTTGATCTGCAAGAAGAACTTTACTAGCCAAATAGTTCCCTTTAATAACTGCAGATGATAGCGCATCACCCAACCAATAGGCCTTCCTAGGATCTAATTGAATTAGTATATAATAGAATCCTTTCCAGTCCCCTTTATAAGAACTATCTATAAAGTAACCAAGCAGATTTTCAACTCGGCTTTTGTAAAATATAGCATTATTCTTCAATTCTTTTGTTATATTTCCCATATTCTTACTTGTAATTGATAGTTGCCCAATGGCTTTATCCTCTATATTTGATAATAAAGAAGATAAAAGATCTAAAGTTAATATATTCATTTCTATAACTTTAAAATAATAAATAAATTAACTATCTTTTTCATAAAGATAGGGAGGTACATGATCAAGGAGCATATTAAAGCTCTGCTATAATATCACAAATTGCTAAATGGTTCGTAAGAACTATATAGAAGATTGATCTATTATACTAAACGAGATCTACATAACATCGGTCGATGTTATCCTTAAAATAATTTATTCAATAGACATATCTCTTATTTTTTGCCTTGCTTTTTCAATTGCATATCTTATACTTTTATCTATTTCTACATTACGAATAGCATCTAAAGCAATAGCTGTAGCTCCACCAGGAGAGGATACAAGCGCAATTATTTCTGTAGTAGTATACATAGATAACAGATGTCCAGTACCAATTAAAGTTTTCTGCATTAATTCTGCTTGTTCTTCAGTGGTAAGATGAGTATTATCAGACAATATTATATCTATATAAGCTGATAGCAGTGCAGGACCACATCCTGATACTAGAGTAGATTCGTTAATTTTATTATCGCTATCAAGGCGTATTAATTTATTTGGGAAAAAAATAGTATCCATAGTGTAATTGGAAAAAGAAGCTTCTTGGTTAGTATAATATGGAACTATTCCTTGGCCCATGATACAAGGAATATTAGGCATACATCTTATTACTCTATTATGAGGTAACCATTCTTCTAACTTGGCCAAAGAAATCCCTGCCATAGTTGACACTACAGGCACATATGAAGGTAAGGAATTAACCAATTTATTGCATACTTCTTTTGCTTGATATGGCTTCACACACAGCAAGAGATAATGGGAATTGGAAACAACCTCAGAATTATTGGTATATATACTAATATTTCTATATTTCTTATTCAAATCCTCAAGCCTAGATAAAGATCTTACGCTTCCGATTATACCTCCTTTATAACCTATGTAATTCAACATCTTGATCATGCTCTCCCCAAGCTTTCCAACGCCTATTATCCCAATATTTTGGTACATTATATTTTAAATATATATTATACATCGATAAATATAAATATACCAGAACTTTTGTGTATGTTTCTATATTAAAAGGTTCAGGCATAAAGATATCAACTGGCTATCCAAATAGTATAGAGATTATTTGGATTCTGCTTACACTGTGAATCTTGATTATTGATATATTTAAATATAAATTATATTTAAACCAAAGTATCAATTATACACTTTAACATATTGTTAAAATGGATAGCGAACAAGATTCATACGTTACTGAATATTTGGCCAAACAACAAGAATATGAGGCACTTTATGGACCAATGACTGTTGTATTTACTCAGGCAGGGAATTTTTATCATTGTATGGAATATAATCCACAGGACTGCATCAATGAGCGTGATAAAAGAGATAATAACAATAAACTTTGGTCAGACCATATTGGTAAAGTAACTGAATTGTTTGAGATATGCGAATGTGTCCAAACATCAAGAAATAAACAGAAGCCTCATTCTGTTTCTAATCCTTGGTCCTTTGGCTTTAATATCAATAGTTTCGATAAGTTTGCAAAACGTGCCTTGCGAGTAGGGTATATAGTAGTTCGCATTGAACAGCAAACTGATTCAATTACCAAGAAAATTAGCAGAGTTGTAACCGAAGTAATTAATCCTTCAACAATTTTAGAGACAACATCCCATATTATAACAAAAAATATTTCAGTAATTTATATTGAATATCAGCCTGTAAGGGGACACAAACATTATAATAGACCACAAAATTTTCTTGTTACTGCAGGAGCCTCATCAATTGATTTAATTACTGGAAAGTCAACGGTCGCGGATTTTTATAACCATAAAGATAATAAAGGAATTTGTATAGAGCGTCTGTATTATTTTCTAATCACAGAACAACCTCGTGAGTTAATCGTTTATCTGAATGAATTTCCAGAGAATTTGATTGATGATTATAAGGCGTATATTGAGATGTGTTTGGAACTCCGCCGATATGAACGAGTAGTTATTCATGCAAATAACGTAAATGCTGAATATCAGAAAGTTGCATACCAAATTCAATTCTTTAATACACTCTTTACACAAAAAAGCGCAAAGAAAGTTCTTCAATTAAGAAAAGATCGTATTATTGAACATATTGGACTTGAGCATCTAGAGAATGGTAGGCTAGCTTATATTTTATTAATGAATCATCAAATATATAATGCAGCTATTACGACCAAACCAAGTATCCCAACTACATTATGGCTCAATGAAAACTCACAACTACTACTGAGCCATAATGCTTTGGTACAACTCAATATTATTCCATTATTACAAGATAGAATAGTAAAATCCAAGGGAATAGATAGCCTTTTTTCTGTAATGGATAAAAATTGTACTAATTTGGGACGCCGCCTACTACGAAACTTACTTGTCGCACCTATGGTTAACTCCGCTGAAATCAACTTATATTATGAAATGATAGATGAGGTTCATACGTGTAATGTCAATGATGTCCCTTTATATTTATATTTAGATAGAAAGTTAAAGGAATTACCTGACATTGAATCTTTAGCTAGGAAAATTCAGAACAAGTTAATTTCTCCAAGAGAGTTATCGATTTTTTATATGGCCTTTAAGGTTATTGTTAGGATATGCCGTGCGATTAAGAAATCCAATGCGGAAACTCTAATGGAAAGCACTATAACTACAGAAACAATTTGTCAATTAAAAGATTACTTAAGTCACTATGGGAGCATTTTAGATATTGAGTGTTTATCTGAGTGTTCTATATTGAAAGTAGATAAATCAAATAAAATTATGGAGTTTAAAGAGTTTCCCTTTATAAAGGGAAATTTCTGTGATCTAGATAAGCAATATAAAAGGCTAATTAGAGCTGAGAGTAAACTAGCAGAAATAGCTGAACATCTTAATACCTTTTTGAATATAAAAGGTAGAGAGAAGCCATTAACAATTAGCAGAGTTAAGAAAAAAGTAGGAAGTAGTGCTATAGAAGAGTCAACAGCCTTAATTATTACAGCTACTCCAGCCAAGTCTAATAAATTAGTTAATGCTAATTATAGTAAGAAATTATGTGGCACGTTGCGAGCCGACGCACATAATGCTTCTGAGAAACTTATTACGTCTGATGTGATGGACATATTATATGACGATATTGCAACACTTAAGAGAGAGCTAAGAAAAACTGTCTACCAAATGTATATATCTATCCTAGATGAAATGAATACAACATGTCTACTTTATTCTCAAGTATGTTCATCAATTGCTAAGTTAGATTTAATACACTCTTATGGCAAAATTTCTAAACTATACAACTACAATAGACCAGTGATATATGAAGAGGAAAAAGGATCATATTTTGAAGCTGTTGATATGAGACATCCAATAGTAGAAAGAATTATTACTGGAGAATTTGTGTCAAATGATGTTTATTTAGGAGCATCAAGTAATAATCCTAAAGCATCTGGAGGCTTAATCATTAAAGGCCAAAATAGCTCTGGCAAAACAACTTTGGCAAAATCTGCTGTTATAAATATAATTATGGCTCAATGTGGTTGTTATGTGCCAAGCTATTTAAAATTTAAGCCTTATAATAAAATATTCACAAGGTTATCAACTTGTGATAATATATTCAGAAATGAGTCGAGCTTTATGGTTGAGATTAGTGAGTTAATTACAATGATGAAGCAAGTTGATAGTAATAGTCTATGTGTATTAGATGAGATAACTCGCGGATCTGATTTTATGAGTGCTGTATCAATTACAGCAAGCGCTATTAATTCTCTTGTAGAAGCTAAGTCTAGCTTCATTTTAGCAACTCACATTCATAATTTGTATTCTATACCGATAATCAATAAAATGGGAAAGAAAGATCTAAATATTTGTCATCTATCATTAACGCGTGATGAGGAAACAAACTTATTAGTCTATAATCGCAAACTCAAAGAGGGAGATGGTACATCATGCTATGGGATAATGGTAGCAGAATCAATGGGTATGCCAGCCCCATTTATTACAAAGTCATATGAAGTTCTTAAACATATTCAAGGCAACGATGATGGTGCTATTCTAGGAACTAAAAAATCAAATTACAATAGTGGGATATACAAAAAGGAATGCATTATGTGTAAAAGCAAAACTAATTTGCATAGTCACCATATAAAGCCTCAATCTTTAGCTAATGATAATAAATTAATTGGATCTTTGCATATGAATGCCAAGGACAATATAGCATTTTTATGCGAAAAGTGCCATATTGGTGAAGTTCATCGTAACAAAGTAGCACTAGAGTCTGTTGATTCTCTGAATGGAAAAGCTATAGTGATTAAAAAATAATATAAAGATCAAATACTTGAGCAAGTATTTAATATATTGGTAATGTTACACATTTGAGTTATCATAAGTGCGCATATATTAAGTAAATCGTTCTAATAATAGAAGAGAAATAATGCTATTTTTCTTTGTCTAATAGCTTCATCATTGTCTGAATAATCCACTCTATCATCTGCAAGAAGAAGTTTGACTACTTCAGAGTGACCATTTATAGAAGCTTGTATAATAGAGTCGTTATTATCTGCAGAAGGATCCACTCTATCATCTGCAAGAAGAAGTTTGACTAATTCAGAGTGACCATTCTTTGAAGTCCATCTAATAGCACTATTATTGTCTGCAGAAGGATTCACTCTATCATCATCAAGAAGAAGCTTGACTACTTCAAGACGACCATTACTTGAAGCCTTTATAATAGCAGAGTTATTTTTTGACGAAGGATCAACTCTATCATCTGCAAGAAGAAGCTTGACTATTTTAGGCTTACCATATTTTGAAGCCTTTATAATAGCAGAGTTATTTTTTGACGAAGGATCAACTCTATCATCTGCAAGAAGAAGCTTGACTACTTTATAATTGCCATGTTTTGAAGCCAATCTAATAACATAGTTATTATCGAACGATGGATCCACTCTATGATCAGCCAGAAGAAGTTTGACTACTTCAGAATAATCTTTTACTGAAGCCCATTGAATAACATAGTTATTCCTTGCTAAAGGATCAACTCGTTTATCTTCTAGAAGAAATTTGACTACTTCAGGATGATCATTTATTGAAGCCCATTGTATAGAGTAGTTATTATTTGCAGAAGGATCTACTCTTTCATCAGCTAGAAGAAGTTTGACTGTATCAGAATAACCATGTCTCGAAGCCAATTGTATGGAGTAGTTATTATCTGCAGAGGGATCGACTCTTTCATCCGCTAGAAGAAGCTCGACTACTTTAGAATGACCATTACAAGAAGCATTTCTAATAGCAGCGTTATTTTCCAAAGAAGGATCCACTCTATCATCCGCAAGAAGAAGCTCTACTACTTCAGAATTACCATCCTTAGATGAAGCTATGAGAACTTTGCTTCCATAT
>SDBT01007042.1_pt1 | contig 18562 bp, 20 predicted proteins | sample 2277101 | NCBI WGS metagenome assembly SDBT01 (sample SAMN10404973, study PRJNA504765) | marine sediment metagenome | isolation source: marine sediment core GS10_PC15, 103 cmbsf | place: Arctic Ocean: Southern Knipovich Ridge | collected 2010
GGCACTCATTGACTGCTTTAGGGCTTCCAGGAAGATTGATGATGAGGCTTTTCCCTCTAATTCCGGCAATTGCCCGGGAAAGAATGGCCATAGGAGTAATCTGAAAACTTTTCTGACGCATAAGCTCAGCAAAACCAGGAATTTCCTTTTCTACTACTTCCCCGGTAGCCTCGGGAGTGACATCACGGGGAGATAGACCTGTTCCTCCTGTAGTCAAAACAAGATCTGCCTTGAACTCATCCACTAATTCTTTGATAGCCTGGCTTATAGAAGCCTTCTCATCCGGAATGATTTCATATTTTACTACCTCGCCCAGACCCTTTATCATTTGCCTGATAAGAGGTCCGCTCTTATCCTCTCGTTTGCCGTCTGAACATCTATCACTCACCGTAACTATACCGATTTTGATCATTCAACCTATCCTTATCTCATCGCCTATTTTTACTCTTCCCCCCCTCAGAACTTCGCTAAAGATTCCTTCCTTGGGCATGATACATTTTCCTACCCTTTTATAAATCACACAACGAAGGTGACACTCTTTTCCAACCTGAGTCACTTTTAGCTTTATTTTGCCTTCGATCTCTATTTTATCACCCACTCTCAGTTTAGTCAGATCCAGGCCTTCAGTGGTGATATTTTCAGCAAAATCGCCAGGTTTCAATATTTCATCTTTCGATTTCTTAATCCTGGGGCATTCATTCTGAGATTTGATACGCTCCCAGGAAAGAAGACTTACCTGTCGATGCCATTTTCCGCTGTGAACGTCCCCTAAGAAACCCCAGCCCTCTTTCAAGTCACCTTCCTCAACTGGCAATTTAGGCACTCCTTTGGCTCGACTCTGGTTAATCGAGAAAACTCTCCCTTTCATCATCACCCCTCTTTTCTAAGAAAATCTCCACTTCTTCCCCCGCTTTTCTTGATTAGTCTGACATAGGAAATTTGCATGGTTTTATCAATTGCCTTGCACATATCATAAATGGTTAATGCAGCAACCGCAACGGCGGTTAAGGCCTCCATCTCCACCCCCGTTCTATCAACTGCAACTACCTTAGCTTCTATCTTAATCGCATTTATTCCTGTATCAAAATCTATTTTTGAATGGGTAATTCTTAAAGGATGACACATAGGAATGAGCTCGGGTGTCCTTTTCACAGCCAGGACTGCTGCTATCCTGGCGCATCCCAGTACATCTCCCTTGGGTATCACTCCTTTTCTGATAAGCTCCAGGGTCTCATAGGAGAGACTAATCTCTCCTTCAGCCACAGCCTCTCTTTTGGTAATCTTTTTTTCTCCTACATCAATCATCCTAACCCCCTATTTGAAACATATATTTATTTCTTTGATAAGGTGGCTTTGGTCTCTCTTTTAGCTTTTCCTTCATGGCTAAATCAAATAACATCTTGATTTCATAGTCCTTAGCTTTTTCTCTAAGAAATTTTCTAATATCAATTTCTACATTAGAAGCCAGGCAAGGTTTGAGTTTTCCTATGGCGGTAAGTCGTAACCTATTACATTGACAACAAAATGGCTGACTTATGGGACTAATAAATCCTAAGACCTTAGTATTATCGATTTTATGGTACCTGGCTACTGAGCCGGCAAAGAACGGTATAGACTCCAGACTCCCCCATTTTTCCCCTATGATTTCCTTTACTCTGGAATTTGAAAAATACCAGTCATTTTGTTCTAGTCCATTAGTAGGCATATATTCGATGAAGCGGATAATCAAGTCATTTTCCATGGCAAAATTAATAAAATCAAGAATCTCGCCTTCATTAATTCCTTTTAGGACTACTACATTAATCTTAATCGGCTCCAGCCCCGCCTTTTTGGCGGCCTTTATTCCCCTCAGCACCTGGTCTAGATTATCCTGGCCAGCAATTTTGGCAAATCCCTTCTTGTTTAGGCTGTCCAGGCTCACATTGACGCGGGAGGCTCCTGCTTCCTTCAATAAAGGAGCAAATTCTTCCAGCTTCACCCCATTAGTAGTTATCGGTAAATCCCTTATCCCCTCTATGCGTGCGAGCATTCCTACCAGTTCAACAACGTTGTTTCTCAGCAAGGGCTCTCCACCGGTAATTCTCACCTTTCTTATTCCCCAGTCAACAGCCAGACTAACCACGTGGGTTATTTCCTCAAAACTTAAGAACTCCTCTCGTTTAAGATGTCTCACCGCCTCAGAAGGTCTGCAGTAAATACAACTTAAATTGCAGTGGTCAGTGAGAGAAAGACGCAAATAATTAGCCTTCATTGCAGAAGCTCCAGGAAGACTTCCTCTCCTTTCTCTATTCTTTCTACCTCTCCAGGCAAAATCAAGAAACCATCGGCCCACACCATCGATTTCAAGACGCCAGACTTTTGAGAGGTAGCGGGAACTGCCAGATATTTATCCCCTTCTTTGACCAATTTAACCCGAATAAATTTTCTTCTCCCACCCCTGCTTGAGACCGTTTCTTTGAGTACAGCTTTTACTCTGATTCTCTGCCAATCATCTCGACCCAGCATGGAAAAGATAGCCGGACGCACCAAATTTTCGAAATTAACCATAGAGGAAACAGGGTAGCCCGGTAGCCCAAAAACTAGCGTATCTTTTGCTACACCAAAAAAAATCGGTTTTCCCGGTTTCACAGCCACCTTCCAGAAAAGCATCTTTACTCCTGCCTCTTTCAAGACATCTGCCACTAAGTCATAGTCTCCTACAGAAACCCCGCCGGAGATAAGGAGAAGATGGTAAGATAATCCTTCCTTAATCCTGGCCAGGAGATTCTCTCTTTTATCCCGAGCAATGCCTAATCGGTGAGGTTCACCTCCACTCGAAAGAACCTGAGAAAAAAGAGCAAAACTGTTACTGTCATAAATTTTCCCTTTTTTCAAACTGTTGCCCACCTCCACCAACTCATCTCCAGTAGAGATGATAGCCACCCTGGGTCTGGTTCGGACCAGAACATCTTTTTTACCAAGACTGGCTAACATAGCCACCTCTGCCGGCCGAATCAAGCCACCCTGCAGAAGAATGAGTTCCCCTTTTTTTACGTCCTCTCCGGCAAAGCTGACGTTTTCCTGGCAGGTAACTTTCCGGAATACCTTCACCTTTCCTTCTTCCTTTTCCGTATCCTCCACCATCACTACTGCATCAGCGCCTTCAGACATAGGAGCGCCGGTCATAATTCTTACCGCCCTACCACTTTTCACTACCTTGTTGGTGCTATAGCCTGCCGGAACATCAGCTATTACTTCTAGAACCACAGGCTTCTTTTTACTAGTAGAATCAGTATCTTTTGAGATCACCGCATAACCATCCATAGCCGCTCTATCAAAACCTGGAATATCAAAATCGGCATAAACATTTTCGGCCAGAGTACGGTTCAGAGAAGATAAAAGGTCAATCTTTTCCGAGGATAGAACCTTAACCTGCGAGAGAACAATTTCTAGTGCCTCTTCCAATTCTATCATTTACGCTCCTCTTGTTTTCTGGTAAACTGTGCCTTGGCAATCAGCTATTAATTTGCCCGAGGCATTCTTTACCTTTATTCGGTAAACGCTAATCTTTTTCCCTGAATGTATCTGACGCGCTTCTGCTGTGAGCCCATCTCCTACCACGGGAGGAGAAAGATAATTGATACTCATCTGTAGAGCCAGAGCGAGGCGCTCGAAAGAGTTTGAAGCAGCGGCAAAGGCCTGATCAGCCAGAGAGAATATAAGACCTCCATGAACATAGCCAGAAAAATTCTGAAATTCCTTCCTTACTCTTACGCGGGCCCTAGCGTATCCTGGCTCGACTTTGTCTACTTTCACTCCTAAAAAACAGCCAAAGGGGTCCTTTCTAATCCTTTCCTCAAAATCTTCCCTGGTGGGAAGTCCCTTTTTATTCACGCTCCCCTCCTTTAATCTCTGAGCCAGACATCAAGTGCACCGCGGAAGCCTTGAAGGTGAGATAGACCCTCTTTCCAGAAGCAAGATTTAGGTCATCCGTTGACCTTTTGGTGAGGACCACTGCAAAAGGAATTCCACAGTCAACCGTTAGTTCAACCAATCCTCCCCTCCCCTCCATCCTGGTGATTCTTCCCTCAAAACAGTTCCGAGCACTGGAGAGGAAAGGTTTCCTGGAGACCAGAATCTCTTCTGGCCGCAGGAAGGCAGACACCCTGTCTTTCTGCATTTCTAAGTCCTGATTAAGAGAAGCAACCTCTATCTTAATCTTCTCCAAATTCAAAAAGGTAGCCCCATTCTCTCTAAGCAATCTCCCCCGGAATAAGTTGGTCATCCCCATAAATTGCGCCGAGTAGAAAGAAGAAGGAGAAGAAAAAATTCTCCCTGCCTCTCCTTGCTCTACTATCCTTCCCTTTCTCAAAAAATAAACCTGGTGAGCGAATCTTTCTGCAAATGAAAGATCGTGGGTAGATAAGACCACAGTTTTCTGGAACTGGCTCTTTAGTTGAAAAATAAGTTCTTCCACAATTCTCTTGCTGATGGGATCCAGATTATGAGTCGGTTCATCCAGAAAAACTACCTCAGGGTCGAAAACCAAAGCCCTTGCTAAAGCTACTCTCTGTAATTCTCCTCCTGATAAGCTAAGGGCTGATCGAGTTTCCATTCCAGAAAGACGTAGCATCTCCAGGACCCTTTCGACCTTCTTTTTAACATCCTTCCTTCTTCTTGTTTTCAACCCGTAGGCAACATTATTGAAGACCGAAGTATTGAACATCACCGCTTCCTGCGCCAAAAGAACCATTCTTCGTTGTAAAGAAAGCCTGTCTATCTCAGTATAATGTTTATTATCATAATAGAGACTACCCTGGCTGGGCTTTTCCAGTAAGTTCAATATCTTGAGTAAGGTCGTCTTCCCTGCACCATTAGGACCGATGAAGCAACTCACTCTCTTTTCTTGAATTTCCAGGTTAATGTTGTCGAGAATAACTTTACCATCAAAGCTCTTACCCAACTTCTCTACCTTGATTCTCATTTTCTTCCTGCTCCCTGCAACAATTGAAGAGGGATACTTATCAAACCACAAGTAAGTAAAAGTATTATGCCCAAGATTATGGCCAGCTCAAATCTTCCTTTCATCGTCTCCAAAGCTATGGCAGTAGTCATAACCCGGGTACTGCCTCTGATGTTTCCCCCCACTACCATAGTCATTCCTGTTTCCCCAATTACACGAGCAAAAGCCATAATCAGAGCTGCCAGCAAGGGATATCTTGCTTCTTTGAACATGGTCATAATCAGTTGAGGCAAGTTGACCCCCAGAGTGACAGCTGTTTCCCTGACACTTCTTTTCACACTTTGAAGGGCCGCCAGACTCAAAGAAGTTATAATAGGTATGGCCAGAAGAGTCTGAGCCACAACCATGGCCCAGGGGGTATAGAGCAGACCGATGGCACCCAGAGCACCTCGTCTAGCAAGGACAAGATAAACAATTAGCCCAATAGCTACTGCCGGAATCATGAGCAGACTGTTAACTATACTGATGACAACTCTTCGGCCGGGGAACTCCTTCAAGGCAAGCAAAAGACTGAAAGGAAGACTAATCAAAGATGAAAAAAAGACGGCACTTAAAGAAACTCGAAAAGAAAGAAGAACAATGTCCAGAACCTCTTTATCGAGGGAAGAGGTAAATTCGATCAACTCATGTATTCTCTCTATTAGGTAGGTCACCTAAGACTCCTCCTGCGCATCGGGAATGAAAAGTGGCTCTCCGAACTCCACCACTCCGTATTGACCGATGATTTCCTGTCCCTCTTTGCCGGTAATATACTCTACCAGCTTCATCACTGAATCATATTCTACCCAGGGATATTTCTGAGGAGAGACAGGAATAATGCCATAGGAGTTGAAAAGAAGCTTGTCGCCCTGGCAAAGAACCACCAGATCAAGCTCTTTCTGCAAATGAAGATAGGTCCCTCTGTCGCTAAGAGTGTAGGCCCTTTTCTCATTGGCGATGCGCAGGGCAGACGTCATTCCACTGCCCGATTCGATATACCAGTTTGCCCGTGGCTTGATTTCGGCCATTTCCCACAAATTCATCTCCTTGATATGGGTTCCGGAATTGTCACCCCGGGAAACAAAATTGGCTTGGCTAAGAGCGATTTTCTTTAAAGCAGCCACAACGTCCCTTTCACCTTCTATTTGGGCCATATCATCAGCGGGACCGACAATGACGAAATCGTTGTGCATTACTTGATACCTTTTTGTCCCGTAACCCTCAGCCATGAATTCATCTTCTAAACTACGAGCGTGAACCAAGATTACATCTGCATTGCCATCTCTAGCTATCCTTATGGCCGCCCCTGTCCCTACTGCAATCACCTTAACTTTGACTTGGTATTTTTCTTCAAAGGGGGGCAAGAGTACATCCAATAAATCCGAGTTATCTGTACTGGTAGTAGTAGCCAGTATTAGTTCTTTATCAGCAACTTGGCCCAATACAGATACAGAACCTACCATCACAACAAACACCATACCTACCAACAACCCAACCCACAAACTCCCTTGCACTCTCATGAACCCACTTTCCTACCTTTTCTTATATTATTCCCATAAAAATAAGCCAATCTCTCCCGTGTTGGTAAAGAGATCGGCTTCTATATTCTTCTCCTTTCCAACCACGGGAGGCACAGCAGTTTCCCGCTATACCCTATCGGTCAGATTCCCTGGAAGTATCTTTAGGAACTCTGACTCGGAGAAATACTGATTGGTACTACCGTAATTCTTCCAAAGACGTTTCTATAATAGTACTTCGCATCCAGCAATCTGTCAAACAGACATTTCGCCCTGTCTACTCACGTGAATGCCTGTCACCAGGGCCGAACCAATAGCATTTAGCAGCTTCATCCATTACTAACTTCAATAACACCGGAGGCCACACCTACCAAATCATTGCAGTTACGAGGACCCCAAACGAGACCCGGAGCACTGGTACGCCTCGGACTACAGGAATTCACGATGGGATAGGGGATGTGGATGGTCTCCTCACTCCACAACCTCTGGCTCAGCAACAATCCTGTTCTTCTTCCTCACTGCCCATCTTGAAAGCAAAATGCTAATCTCATAAAGCCCCAACAGCGGCCCAGCCATGAACAGTTGGGTAACAATATCAGGGGGGGTGAGAAGAGCCGCCAATATGAAGATCCCGATTACGGCGTGTTTACGCCTCCGGCTCAGAAACTCCGGAGAGAGAAGTCCCAGCTTGGTCAAGAAAAGGGCCACCAGAGGTAGTTCGAAGGTCAGGCCAAAAGCAATGAGCAACATGAATACGAACGAAACGAATTTGCCTACAGAAAGCATAGGCTCGAGACCACTACTGGCAAAACCCAACAAAAACTTGAGTCCTAAGGGAAGAACTACCAGATAGGCAAAGGTAACCCCTCCAACAAAAGCGCAGAAAGAGGCAAACCCATAAACAAGGAGAGATCTCTTTTCTTCCTCTTTTAAGGCTACGGAGATAAATTTCCAAATCTGGAAGAAAATAACTGGAGAAGCCAGAAAGACCCCACCCCAAAAAGCAAGTTTCAGATTAACCACGAACGCTTCTTGAGGAGCAATGAAAACAAGAATTTGCACTGGACCCCTGAGGATATCCAGGATTCTATCAACATATAGATATGTTACGAGTGCTCCTCCGAACACGGCTATAGCTGAGATAAGAACTCGTTTTCTGAGCTCGCTCACATGCTCCAGCAGACTCATTCCTTTATCATTCACATTCATTCACCATATGATTCTGCCAAGCTATTCACTTTTTGTCTTGCTTGCTTTCTTTGGTTCTTCTTTCGGCTCTTCTTCCGGCTCTTCAGTTATTCCCTTCAGTGCCTTCTTTAGTTCACGGATTCCCTGCCCAAGACCTTTTCCTATCTTAGGCAACCTGGTAGCCCCAAATATGAGAAGCGCAATCACCAAGACTACTACTAACTCCTGCATCCCTATTCCGAACATTACCCTCACCTCCTTGGTCAATTTATTACGTGTATCGCATCCCGGGGAAGAGATACGGTTATTTCTTTGCCAATTCCCAAATCCAATTTGTTATATACGTGACGGACGATATCCATGATGAAATCATAATCGTCACCCGTACCGATTTGTAGGTACACTCTATAGGAAGAACCCTGGGGCATAACCCCGACGACCCGACTCTGGAGTAGGTTCTCTTTTCTGCTTCCCGCCACCATCACTTCTTCGGGCCTAATACAAAAGATCACTCTGTCTTTGACCCTGAGCGAACGGTAGTTGGTTTCGACTTCAAACTTATTATTCCTAATCATCATCACATTGGCTCTGGAATCGAGAAAAGTGACCTGTCCATCAAAGATATTCTTTGTCCCCACAAACCTGGCCACATTCCTGGTCTTTGGCCCGAAAAAGACCTGCTCCCTGTCCCCAATCTGCTCTATTCGGCCTTCGTTAAGAACGACTATCTTATCACCCAAAATAAAAGCTTCCTTCATATCATGAGTTACATAGACCGTAGTGACATTGAACTGGCGTTGGATTTTCACCAGGTCTTGGCGTATTTTCTCCCTTACTGCACTATCCAGGGCCGAGAAAGGCTCGTCCATCAACAGTATTTGGGGCCGATTTATCAAAGTTCTGGCAATGGCAACTCTTTGTTTCTGCCCCCCCGACAACCGGGAAGGATAGTGATTCTCCAATCCTTTCAGCCTCAGAAGGTGTAACATTTCCCGCATCACGCCAACTTCTGCCACCGATGTCTTCGACCGCGACGGCTTCAGCCCATAGGCAATATTTCCCCAGACAGTCAAATGGGGAAAAAGAGTATACTCCTGAAACACGTATCCCACATTTCGCTTGTTCAGGGGCATATCCAGACCATTCGCAGAATCGAACACTACCTTGCCATTCACCTCGATCCTGCCATCATCGGGTGCGGTGAATCCGGCAATACAGTCCAGAGTGGTCGTCTTTCCTTCGCCGGAGGGCCCAAAAAGCACCACCATCTCCTCTGCCACTTCAAACCTGACATTGAGAAAAAAAGTCCCTAGTCTCTTCCTTATATTCACCTTAAGCATTCAACCTCACTTCCCGCCCCAGTAGCCGAATAGACAGGAAGGCCAGGAAGCCAATAATGAGGAGCAAGAGTATGACCGGAAAAGTCGCTTCCAGGCCCTCTCCCGTGAAATCCACCCATATCTTGACTGGAAGGGAATAAGGATGGTAAGCAATCACCACAGTTGCACCAAATTCTCCCAATGCTCGGGCCCAGGCCAGAATCATTCCTGCGATAATTCCCTTCTTTGCTAAAGGAAGCGTGACCCTCCTAAAAGTCTGCCAATAGCTCTTGCCCAATCCCAGAGAGACGCGTTCCAATTTTTCATCCACCCCCTCAAAAGCGCTTTTTGCCGAGATTATCAAATAGGGTGAGGCCACAAAAATCTGGGCCAAAATGATTCCCCATAGGTTGCCGGTCAATTCAAAACCTGCGGCCACAGCAAGACCTCCCAAGAAGGTATAAGGACCGTATACCATCAGGAGCAGAATCCCGCTTACTACAGGAGGTATGACCAAAGGCACGACAATGAATATGTTTACGAGCCACTTTCCGACAAAATTCCTCCTGGCCAGAACGTAGGCCAAAGGAATCCCAAAAGCCGAGGACACAAGCAGAGCGATGGTGGCAGATACGAAGGATGTCATACCCGCCCTTAACACCTCCGGGGAGCGTATCTGCTCGATGAAAGATGCAAAGGAAATCTTGCTTAACAAAACAAGGATGGGAAGCGCTACGAAAACCAGCATCAAACTTGCCAAAAGATATAGCGCAGGCCGATAGGTCCTATCCCTCATCGAAGGCACCCTCAATGTACTTACGTAGTGCCGGAGGAACCTTACTCTCGATTCCTCCAACCAGAATCTTTGACCTTCCAAATCCCTGTCTTTGCAGAAGCTGCTGACCTTCTTCCGACAAAATGAAGCTGACGAAGGCAACTGCTCCTTCCATGTTACGCGCTGCTCGAAGAATGCTGATGGTAAAAACGATGGGGCTTCCGTAGAAACTCCCTGAGTGTTTTGACTCGTAGAGGGCCCCACCGTAATATTCTGAAAACTCGTTACTACTCAGGTTCACAGCCTCGGGTAGCACCAGAAAAGGAAAGTTTCGCTCCATCGCTTCGTTCTTGTAACCACTGACGGCATCGATCTGGCCGGACTCCAACCGAGCCAGCAGTTCCGTCTCCCGAAAAATCTGTCGAGGACCGCGGATATTTCCCAATACTCTCTCCACAATAGTAGAATCACCGTAGAACTTCTCTGCCAGCTGCATCACAAAAACTGTGCGGTAACCCTTGGGATCTAAGTCAGGATCAGTTCTTCCAAATCTGAACCCAGGGGCAGCAAGAACGTCATACCATTTGACTCTTCCCTGACTGGCCAAATCGAAGTCATCAGCAAATTTGCTTTCGGGATGATATATTATCACCATTTCATTGGCAGCAAAAGTAAGGTACCAATCGATAAAGTTGTCATTGAGAGGACCTAGTAGCTCGTTCTCATTGACCTGCGGGTCGGCACTCTGAAAAACATCGGGATACCGGAGTCCTTCCTTGATGAGGCGGACGCCGACCAGAGATCCATGTCCCTCACCAAGGTACTCGTAACCATGTTTTCTTGAAAAGGCAGGGCCAATAATACTCTCATTGGTGTGATTCAAAGCACCGGCATACAGAACTAACACACCATCCGACTGACCAGCAATTGACGTGATCCCGCTGGATAGACTTGAGCCCAATACAATGGCCGCCAAGAATACATATCCGATTATTGCCCTGGTTGCACGCAATGTCTTTCCCCGATTCTGAGGGCCGTTTCATAATCGGCCCTGGTGTTGACATTGAAAAAACCCATGCACTCCGGATCAAGCCGAACTACGGTTCCCTTTTCAATTACCTTAACTCTAACCAAAGGAAAAAAATCAACTATTTTCATATTACCTTGTTTGATTTGATTTTCGATGGGCCCAATACATTCCTTAGAATAAATGGCATGAAGAGGTTCGAGGCCATCCTGCCCCCTGGGAATGGTCACGTCATAACCGGGGCTCTGGCCGGTCATGAACTTCACCAAACCAGCTTTGACAAAGGCCATATCACAAGCAAAGAAAAAGTTCTGGTGAGTATCTGAGTTAATAAGCCCAGAATATACGCCAACAAGAGAACCGCGCGTTGAAACGACATCTCTCACCGATCTTATATCTAGAAACTTGAAATCATCCGGGTAATTGGTTACCACGATAATTTCAGTGAACATTGGATTTATGGTGTCAAGGAGCCGCTCAATTATGGTTGCTCCGCCTATCTTGAGCAGGGCCTTATTTAGACCCATACGATCGTTCTTGCCTCCCGCCAGTATTATTCCGGTCATTTTGCACTTCATTCTTCCCTCGAATATTCTCTCAGGCATCTTTTCTTTTGCATAAAACTTCTTGTCCTCTACTTAAATCTTCCCCTGATCAACTCGCCGACGCCCCTGAAATCTCCAAATGTCTTTCCCAGTAGCTTCCCTATTTGAGAGGCCTTTTTGCCGCCAAAAACGATGAGGGCCACACCCACAATCAGTACTAGTTCACGCATACCTATTCCAGACACTATTCACCTCCCCATTCTTCGAGCTAGTTTTGCCAGGCCTGTCAAAATAACATATTCTTTCTTTTCAGGCAGGAAGGACATATCTCTTCTTCTTTTTTGGAGAAGTACCTGCTCTTGCATACCGAACAATGGAAAAACGCCACCTCCCAAAGCTTACGGTAGCTATTGTCCATTAATTGACCTATCGTAATCCTATCTTCAAGGCACAAGGCCTTTTCGTGACAAGCCTCCTCACAAACACCGCAAGCGACACACCTGGGAAGGGCGAAATCAATGACCACTTTGCCTCTCTTCTCGCGTTTCAACAAGGCATCGGTCGGGCAGAGGGTAGAACAGACACCACAACCTGAGCATCTTTGATCAATCCGCACTCTCTTCATCGGCAGGCAACCGACCTTCGTGTCCTTGATATCGTCCGTGACCAATTCCTGGAGGACTTGTATCATACGGCGATGCCTGTCAGGCATATTTCGGCCTGGTTTGCCCCTGTCCCTTTCCTCATCCGGGAAGAATGACGTCATAACAGCTCTTCCAACGCTCCTTCCCAGCTTCAGAGGCGCACTCCCTAGATCTGTCAGGAGCTCTCTTCGGGAAAGGTTAACTTTCCTGGACGACGCATCCCCAGCCCCATTATCAAAAGACCTTCCCGCGGGTGTCATCGTACCGGTACGGCATTCCTCCAGATTCAACGTTTGGAAAAGCTCCTGGCTCCTGCGCACCGTCTGGTCAATCAAGTCCAGAGCCTGTTTGTTCGGACAATTACCACACTCGGAGACAATCAATCTCGTTTCACGAAGGCCCCTCATGGCAAGTAGAAGTAGCAACGATTCATCGACAATGCCAAGACAAGGAAATTGAATGAGACTATCCTCAGAAGCAAGAACCTTCCCTCTGTTCACCTTTTCACAGACAAGATAGGCTCTGTCTCCCCTCCTCAGACACTCCCGCAACTGGGACAGCACGTCTCCTTCAATCGATTGTTTCAGCGCAAACACACCTGTTGGACAAACACGTGTACATATACCACAACTGGTGCATTGATACTGGTCCAGTATCATTTTTTCCTCAAGATTTATAGCCGATACCGGACATGAATCCACGCATTTTTGACATTTCGACGACGGATACCGCAATTTTATGCATTGATCCGAACGGACAATGATATGAGTTTCATTGAACCCTGAAATTACCCGGTCCAAAAAGTCGAAATCCAGCACCGCTCTCTCCGTCTAAGCAGACTATCCAATGTGATCTTCTCCACGACATTCGGAACTCAATCGAAGCTCTGCCGATTGTATATGCGACATGTCTCCCTCTAAAAAGAACTTGGTTGCCCTAGCAAGACATTTGTAAAACTTAGTTTCCGAATTCTCCTCAATGTCTTGTGCAAAACGAGATACCCACATACCCAAATGAATTCTCAGAAAATCCTTCTGTTTCTTCATATAACTGGCGACGTCCTTCCATCGGGCATTCCTAATGGCTTCAACTTCTTTGACAACCAGGAAATGAAGAAACTCTAATTCCACAACTATGTGGTCAGGAGCCTCTTTAATAACAATATTGAGTCCCTCTTCCCGATATCTCTTCTGTACGTCCATGGTGGACTCACCCATCAACCTTCTGTCTTGTTCCAGATACACCGATCCGTAAGGTGGGGCCAGGAGCCTGAATGGTCCGACAAAGAGTCTTGAGTAGTCAGTCTTAAGAAGCTCAATATCTTTGATTCTGGGAACGTATCCACCAATCTCTGAATAGAGTTGCCCCGCCTCGCTATCCAGGTCATTCAATGCTTTTATCAGTTTCTCGTCCGGAAGATAGTAACACTCTGACAGAAGCTTGTAGGCCTCAGCTCGCCCGATTTCTCCCAGCAAGAATTCTTTTATCTTCATATTGACCACTTTCTACCGTTTGGCTACCTTGACCCTCACGACACCGTAGAATGCTGAAGAACCACTTAGCCGATCGTAATCAGCCGGAGTTAGGATATTGTTGCTCCCCCCTCGCGGAATCTTGCCAAACTTCTCTGCAGCCACTCTTCCATAGGCCCAGTGCCCCTGTCCATAACATTTGACAATTGTCCCTGGTCTCGCTCCCTCCCAGACTTTGGCCGTGCATTCAATCTGCCCGGTTGGCGATGTTAATTCTATCTTATCTCCGGTCTTTATTCCCAGCTTACTGGCATCTACAGGATTTATCTTGGCTACATCACCCCACCGCTCATCCCCGGGGTCAATGTCCTTCAGATCCTGATACCATAGGCAGTTCGCAGACCTTCCTTCCCGGTTAAGTTTTGATTTGTGCTCTACAAAAATAAAGGGATACTCAGCCTCACTGCCATGGATATAGGGCTCTTCGTAGTGGGGAATGAAAGCCTTCTCGCCCCTAGCCTGGTAATTACATACGCTCATGATATCGTCAATGCTGGTTGTGTGTTTTTCAGCATGCTTTCCCAGAGCTTCTTTAAGCGTCTCGCTGTAGAATTCAAATTTTTTGGTTTTGGTTTTCATATTACCCCATCTTGCTCTGTAGGGATACGGATCAGAATTCCAAACGCCCTTGGTCCTAAAGTCATCCCAACCGCTGAACTTATCTCCTCCCTTGTATTCGGCAGGATCCCACAGGTTCTGAGTGGCGTACTTTAGCGCATAAAGAGCAAATTCCTTCTCGTTGGTGGGAGCCATACCCGTCTCCGGATCCTTGTATTCTTTGTAATGCCGCAATAGATTATCGAAACCCCTCGCCGCCAGCTTTTCTGCAATCAACCAGGGTATTTCTGTCTCATCAATCTTTACATCCCACACTGGATCAATTACTGGCTCGAGCAAAGGGACCTGGCGGTATCCGTTTGCGAATGACTTGACATATCCCCATTTCTCATAGAATTGGTTTGCAGCCGGTAGTACTATGTCGGCAAACCAGGTGAATTCAGATGCGTGTGTTGTTATATGTACCACAAATGGAATCTTGGCCATGGCCTTTGACCATCTTTGCGGCTGGGGACAGGAGAAATTGTGATTGTTCATGTAGGCTATCGCAACCTTAATCTCATTCGGATCCTCGTTCAGGATGCCAACTGCAGCATTGTTGGTGACTACTCCGCCACCAGACTTTCCAGCATTTAGAGCTGGGAAGTCTTTCCGACCGCGGTGATCGATCTTGCCATGCTTTGTCCCCGCTTTGGCTATCTCATCTTGGAAGGCCTTTTCGCTGGGGAAGCTCTTGGTGTACTCTTTGTTTGCTTTGAGTGTTCCGCCTACGTTGTCCACAGCTCCCACAAGCCCGTTAAGAGCATGGGCTGCCATACTCGTATATGCGCCACGTACTGTCATCACGGGACCACGGCCGACCCACGAGATAGCTTTAGGAGCCGCCTTGCCGTATCCTATGGCAACTCCCTTTATCTGCTTTGCCGATAATCCGGTCCTTTTTGCCGCCCACTCAGGTGTTTTGTCTTTTAGCTCCAAATTCCACCACTTCACAAGACCATTAGTATGTTTTTCCTGGAAATCTTTTTCATTTACGTTTTTTCCAGCTACGAACTTATTCATTCCGTCACTAAAATCACCCACAAAATCCTTGTACCAGAGACCTTCAGTCAGAATGGTGTGGGCGATGGCAACCGCCAGCGCTCCGTCCTGCCCGGGTATAATAGGTAGCCACTCGTGGGCTTTGGCCGCACCGGTACTTAGCCTTGAATCCACAAATACCACGTGAGCCTTCTCCAGCACCTGGCCCCAGACACTGAGGTAATAGGATACCTGCCTGTTGGCGGCAATCGGGTCAGCGCCCCAAATCAGGACATATTTTGCGTTTACTACATCGTACTGCCTGTAAGTCCACTCTCCTTCTGTGTAGTAGGGACCAAACTTCTCTGCCTCAGCACAGATGGCGCTGTGCGATATGCCATTGGGGGAACCAATGATTTTAGTCATACGTCCATACAGAATATCCCTCATATACGAATATCTCCCCCTGAGGAGCAAGTATTTGTAGGTCTCACCCTTGTTTCTCAGCTCCATTATCTTGTCGGCCACGGTATCAAGAGCCTCATCCCAGGATATTGGAACAAATTGGGGGTCCTGATCCTCTCCCTTTTTGGGATTTGTTCTCTTCATGGGAGCCTTTATCCGGTCCGGATCATAGACTTGCTGCAGACTCAATGCCTGTCGCGGACAAGAAGCTTTTCCGTTTACTTTCGAGTAAGGGTTTCCCCTGGTCTTGATTGCCCGGCCGTCAACCACATACGCCTGTGCGGCGCACCAAGAAGTGCAACCCTGGCAGGTAGTCGACTTCCATTCTCCCTTGTCAACCGATGTGGAATTGCCGGTCTGGGCAAATGCCTTCAGTGAGGGCTTGAGAACGGAGCCAACTGCTATTCCCGCTCCAGCAAGCCCTGCAGCTTTCACAAAGGTTCTACGGGTCATTTTCTTATCAGAAATACTCATCTTATCCTACCTCCTGCTTATGGTTGATCTTTCATTAATAGCATAATACATTCCGTATATGTATCCAACGACATACCTCAAGCGGATCTCTTGCTAAATTTCCTCACGTAGAATACTTTGGGTTGCGTTCCTAGGCTTTCCCTGAGCCGGAACGACTCGTATTTTTTGAGAAGTTGACTGGCCTCGCTGCTGGGGTCATCAAGGTCTCCGAATACCCTTGCCCCGGTGGGACAGGCCTCTACGCAGTAGGGTATTTTCCCCACTGCCAATCTATGATCACAGAGAGTACATTTCTCAGCCACATTTTTTTTTCTCAGGGCAGGCTGGGTAGAACTTCCTTCTCTTTCAGGATTATAGTAAGGAATTTCTTTCCCCTTAACCTTCCTGGTAACTTCTTCAGGGGAGGAAGTGCCCCCTTCTATCAAGGGTTCATTGTTTCTCCAGAACCTATAGGTTTCCTGTTCGTTGAAGGAGATGGCCCCATACGGGCAGGCAGCAATGCAGAGCCTTGTTCCTATGCATTTATCCGTATCGAGCATAGTAATATTGCCTTCCCCTTTGTAAAGAGCCTGCGTGGGACATATCTTAATACAGGGAGCCACTTCACATTGGTTACACAGAGTGGGGACGAAATCGTAGGTAGTGTTTGGAAACTTGCCCCTCGTTTCACTAATCCAGTTGGCCCATCGAAAACCTGTCTGAACATTATTCTCGTTCTTGCAGGCAACGTGACAGGCCCCGCATCCGGCGCACTTCTGAAGATCGATTACCATACCCAACTTCGTGCCCTTTATGGCCGCTTTTGCCGGCTTGGACCGGGCCGAGACTCCGGCTCCAGCAACTGCCAGCGCAGCTGCCCCCAGACCACCTATTTTGAGAAAGCTCCTGCGGGAGAGTTTTTTCTCAGATATTTTTTCTTCCATGCTTTGACTCCTTTCCTGTTGAATTATCAATACCTACTATCGACATTACACCGTCTAGTAAGGCAATGCAATGGTATTACCTCCCATAGTTGCTGCCGTAATTGGCCCATCTATTGTCTGCAAATTCCCTCTTATTCACAACTCCTTGCCGACTTCTATCCTCAGGTCGACTCGCCTCGGTTTCTCGACACCTTTTAAACTGAGTATCATCCCCAGAATCGTTTTCTTTATTATGTTGTCAATAAATCTATTAATCCTGATCTTCTTCCCGTTGACGCTGAGATGCACCGAATGGCTCATCTCGGCTTTCACATTTATGAATCTCTGCTCCAAAAAGTCGACTATGCCTGCAGCATCATGAAAAGCGAAGTTGGGAACACCTGTATCTCCTACGTCTGTTTCCTTGTCTCTGACAATAGCCACTAGATTATCATTGTCACGCTGACAGAGTAATTCAGAAGCACTCTTATTCTCGCTTGACACTTCTATCTTGGGATACGAACCGCTTTTGTACCCTTCAGTGATGATAATATCCACTTCATCCATGAAAGAAGCTACAATCTTCTCCACAGGCATTTCCCGGCGGGTCTTCCTTATCATGGCGAACTTCTTTTGGGAAGAAATGGTCACAATCTCAGCTCCTGCTTGAGCATGTCGCCAACTGTCCTTGCCCTCCTTGTCCATTTCAAAACTGTGAGCATCATGCTTAATAGTAGCCACCCTGTACCCCCTTTTCTTCATCTCCGGGATCAGCCTCTCGATAAGTACTGTCTTGCCTGAATTGGATCTGCCAACAATGGAGACTATCGGTATCATTTTCTGCCTCTATCTGTCAAGCAACTGCACCTTGACTTCTTGTCCAGCTCTCACCATACGCACATCCTCAGGAATTACTATGAAGGCGTTGGCCTGGGTCATCGAGCTGAGCATTCCTGACCCCTGAGGTCCCGTTACTGAGACCTCATATCGGCCATTCACTATTTCCACTCGGCCCCTGACGAAGTGTCTCATCCCCGGCTTTTTCTCAATATCGTGCCTGGAAACGGCATTAACTTCCTCGTTTACCAGCTGGCGTCTTCCTGACATCTTGAGCAAAGCCGGTTTGACAAATTGTTCGAAACAAACCATAGACGAGACGGGGTTGCCGGGAAGACCGAACACAGGAATATCGCCAATCAAGCCAAATAGAAACGGTTTTCCTGGCTTGATGGCTGTACCTGCTCCTATTATCAGGGCACCCTTGCGCGTATCCTCGCCAGCCTTACGAATGTTCTCAAACTTCCTCACTTCTTGGAAAATGAGAACCCTGGAATCTTGGCTTTGCGTATTCTCGCCCATTATGACGGCGTCTGCTCCTCCAGGAATCGGAGCTCCAGTCATAATCCTCACAGCACCGCCATTTCCTCCCCGGCTGGAGGCAATCTTACCAGCCGGCAAGTCCTCCACCACCTCCAGAGTCTTGGGACTGGCAGGGGAAGACCCCTTGGTATCAGATGCTATCAACGCATACCCATCCATAGCCGAGTTGTCAAAAGGAGGCAGATTCAGGCTCGAGTAAATGTCTTCAGCCAATACTCTATTGAGGGAAGACAAT
>SDBT01007043.1_pt1 | contig 18562 bp, 11 predicted proteins | sample 2277101 | NCBI WGS metagenome assembly SDBT01 (sample SAMN10404973, study PRJNA504765) | marine sediment metagenome | isolation source: marine sediment core GS10_PC15, 103 cmbsf | place: Arctic Ocean: Southern Knipovich Ridge | collected 2010
TATCTCTTCCGCCAGTCTTGTTAGCTCTGCTTCCTTTCTTCCTCCCAGCAGAAACTTATAAAAGGGAACCGGCCGATTATCAACTCTTCTTACCATTCCATAGAAAGAGAGTTTTCCTATAGGGTGCTGAGCACAGGAATTCGGACAACCATTCAATCTTATGCCCAATATCCCGAACACTTTCTTTTTCAAGAACTCTTTTTTTATCACATCTTCTATCTCTTCAGCCAGACCAGGAGAATTACACAAACCTAAATTGCAGGTTAACGCTCCCTTGCAAACGACAACGTCAAGTAATGTCTGAGGATAGAAGAAATCCGAGAGAATATCCTTTAGTTTTAGAAACAATCTGTAAAGATCCTCACTTTTCACCCAGCAGATAAAGAGATTCTGATTTAGAGATGTGCGAAACTCTATTCTGCTAAAGTCTTTCTCAAGCTGAGCTAAAGCTGCTAATCTTTCAGCTGATATATCTCCTCGAGGAATCCGTAATTCCACACTTACGAATCCCTTCTGCTTCTGGGAAGAAACATTATGCCTTAAGAACTCATCATATTCCTCATTGTCTATTTGAAGGATTTCTCCATCTGTTTCTTCTTGCTCACGCAAATCTATCTTTCTCAATACTATATGCTCTTCTTCTTTTAACTTCTGGAACTCCTTTCTATATACCTTCTTGAATTGCCCCAAACCCATGTCCTCTATCAAAAATCTCAAGCGATTACGGCGTTTGTTCCGCCTATCGCCCATTCCATAGAAAACATTCTTCACTGCTGCCACGCAATAGCCTAAATCCTCGTGAGATATAAACTCCTCCAATGATTTGCCTATACGAGAAGACGCTCCCATTCCTCCGCCCACAAATACTCTAAAACCTTTTCTTTCACCCTGGTATCGAGCAAGAAGACCCAGGTCATTCACCAAGCATCCGCCACAATCCTTCGAACAACCTGAAAACGAAATCTTAAGTTTACGCGGTAGAGTAAAAGAGGTATCCTGGCGTAAAAGATACTCTGTAAGAGCTATGGCATATCTTCTTACATCAAATAATTCCTCCTTGCATACTCCAGAAAGAGGACAGGCAATAATATTTCTTACCGTATTTCCGCCGCCCCCGCGGGAAGAGAGGTTGTATTCTTTTAAATGCTCCATAACTTTTAGGGTATCTTTGATATGGACATTATGGACCTGTATGTCTTGCCTTGTGGTAATATGCAGAATCCCATCAGCAAATCTTTGGGAAACGTCAGCCAATGCCTTAAGCTGTAAGGGGCTAACTACACCGGCCGGAATTCTAATTCTGGCCATATAAACTTTTCCTCCTCGATGGGAATAAATCCCCCACGGCACACGCACACCCCTAAAACGGGCAGAAGGGCCCCTGTTATCTTGCGCTTCTTCCAAGGAGCGTTTATAGTTTTCCATGCTCTTTTTTACTTCTTCAGGTAGTTGAAACACCATTCACCCCCAAATTTATGTTTCGAAATGTTGTTGCGTGGAAAGGTATCTCTCCCCTGTGTCAGGTAAAATTACCACTACAACCTTACCCTTACCCAGAATCTTGGCAACTCTTAGGGCTGCCCACACTGCAGCACCCGCTGATATCCCAACAAGCAGACCCTCTTCTCTGGCTAATCTCCGTGAGGTTGTGAAGGCATCACTATCATACACTAACACTATTTCATCAATTATGTCTCGATTTAAGATCTCAGGAACAAAACCTGCGCCAATACCCTGGATTTTGTGAGGACCGGGTTCCCCTCCTGACAGAACTGCGCTCACCCTTGGCTCCACCGCTACTATTTTAATCTTTGCATTCTTGCCTTTTAGAACTTCACCCACCCCGGTTATAGTTCCACCAGTACCAACTCCTGCAACAAAGGCATCGATCGCTCCCCCGGTAACCTCCAATATTTCTTTAGCGGTTGTTTTTCTATGAATCTCAGGGTTGGCTTCATTTCTAAATTGCTGCGGCATAAAACTATTGGGAATCTTCTGCAAGAGTTCTTCTGCCTTTTTGATGGAACCCAACATTCCGTCTATCCCAGGCGTAAGTATTACCTCGGCTCCGTAATATTTTAGAATGTGAACTCTCTCCAAGCTCATTGTCTCAGGCATGGTAAGTATACATTTATAGCCTTTAACAGCACAGACCATGGCCAGACCTATACCCGTATTTCCGCTGGTTGGCTCAATTATGCTCCAGTCTGGTCCGACTAGACCTTTTCTTTCAGCGTCCTCAATCATGGAAAGACATATTCTATCTTTAACGCTCCCCCCCGCATTATACGACTCAAGTTTTGCCAGAATCTGGGCCATATCTGACTCAACCATTCTATTGAGTTTTACCATGGGAGTATTGCCGATTAGTTCCAAAACACTATTTGCTAATCTTGTACTTACTGCACCACCTCCCATATAATAGACAAACTCCAGTCGATCATCGCCTTTAAGTAGAGTAAGCTGGTACTTGTTTCTTTCTATAATCTTATCATTTAACTCTACTGTAACAATTTCAGGCCTAATCTTCTTAGTCTCTAATAACTTAGAGATACTAATATTTTCTTCGAACTGCTCTTCTTTCCCATTTAGATAAATCGTAATAGCCATTTTATTGCCTCCCTAATTTTCTTAATACTTTGTCGACTACTTCTGGTATTTTTTCTATATCCTGAGCTCATTCTACACGCACTTTTTCTTCGGTGACTTTCCCTTCTTCAATCTCAAAGGACCTTATACTTGGATTATCTTCATCCTTCAAAGATACAATTATGTATGAGACCCCTGGATAATAGGCAAATTCAACATCACGTATTGATGGATAGGCCTCCGTCTCAGGATGTGAATGATATATTCCGACCATTTGCAGTCCCAGATTCCTTATTTCTTTCATCACTTTAAGCTGCTCTTTTGGGTTCATAAAGAAGGTCCTTGAGCTTTTGTCGGTATTAGTCATCTGATAGAGTGTCTCAGCCTTCTTTTCCCCCTTTCCAACACATCGACCTACGAGTATTCCACACGCCTCATCAGGCAATTCTCTTTTTGAATGCTTGATTAACATACGCACCTGTTGTTCAGTTAAGTAAATCATTCTCACCCTCAAGTTAATCAGGACACAGATCCACGCAGATGAACAAAAGAAAGAACAGTGGACCTTGAACCTTGAACTTGTTTTTCTGATTATCTTTTATACTCAAATCCTTAATAATCCGTGTTTGCCTGCATCCAAAAAGTAAACTCCTGTACTGCCTAGCTGATAGATATATTTCATCAGATTCCATCTCCGTCCATATTGACCTTTAAGGGACGCGTGTGAATTCCGCATTCCCCTCCGCATTTGCTTGTGCCAGTCCAGCGGCCAGCCCGTTCGTCCCCTCCACTGGTAATCATGCTGCAGGGTTCACAACCCAAAGACCTGTAACCTTTAGCATAGAGTGGATTTACTTTTACATTATTGAGCGAAAGATACTGCCAGACCTCTCTCTCTTTCCAAATAAGAATTGGATTGAGTTTGATCAATCCTTCATCCCGTTCTTCCACCTCTTTAAAGTCTGTTCGTGTCCTTCCTTCTGTGCAGCGCAATCCAGTAATCCAGCACTTTATTTTCATTTGTTCAACTGCCCAGCGCGTAGGCAAGACCTTTAGAAAATAGCAGCATCTATCTGGATCGGTTTGGTAAAGCTTACCGGGAATCTCCGCATCATTCTTGAAGATTTTGAGTTCTGGATATCGAATCACTTCCTCCTTCATGAACTGTATAGTTTCCTTCGGCTTAAATCTTGTGGTAATGATAAAGCCACGGATTTTCGAACTCACTTTCTTTGTTAAGTCCCACACTGCAACAGAATCTTTTCCCAAGCTGTTAGCCAGTACTAGACCATCGCCATACTCCTGGTAAGCTTCCTTTATAAGGGTAAGAGATCTGTCAATTTTCTCTTTGAAATTCAGTTTGTCCACCAACTCCTTCAAATCATCTTTATTTTGTAACAGGCTCATGTTCCCGTCTCCTCTTTTTTGACTATTGTATTTCTGCATTAGATATATACTTCAAATTGGAAGTATCTTACTAAGAGGCTCTCTATCTTAAATACAAATGCTACTTACATATGCGGCAAAAGAATTCATATTTGGTAAACGATTGCACCTTTCATCCCTTTTTCTTTGTTAGAGATATCCTCGAAAGTTATTTTATCTAATACCCTAGCCATAGCTCCTTCAACTTCCCTCCAAATTGTGCTAAATACTGACTCCTCCTTTGTGGCAGAATTGGTCACTGGTAGAAGAGGACCCCCCACCTCACGAATCACTTCACCCAAACTTATCTTGTTGGGTGGCTTGAGTAACTTATATCCGCCCCGCTTGCCTCTTACACTTTCTACCAGACCCATCCTTTTGAGTTGAATTAAGATATGCACTAGATATTTCATCGGAATACTCTTCCTTTCTGATATCGTATGTATACTCAGTGACTCTTTATTTGGCCAATGTAACACCAATTCTAAGAGAGCTCTACAGGCATAATCACATCTTGCCGAAATCCTCATTTTTACTCCTCCCTCCTAATTCAATATTACTATGTTTATCAAATTAGTAAGCATTACAAGTATATACTATCTTTTTTGTTTGTCAAGGGCACGACTTGAAGATTTTAAATCAATTACAACACAGCCTGGTTACCAGCGAAACGAAGTAATCCCAACGCATCTGCCTTGACAAAGTCAAATTTCAGGTCACACTATGTTTAGTTTTTTGAACAATTGTTTCTCAAATTAAACAGAGGCAGGTTTGAATTATGAGAATTTGTCAGCCACTTAACAGGATTCTGAATAACGAAATCACAGTAAAAGTTCTGCGTTTTCTATATAGTAATGATATCAAATGGAGCGAACGGCGAATTGCCCGAGAAATCCAGGATTCCCTGAGAGAGCGTGGGGTCCACCTGGCCCTGGGTGTCATCTTGAGCCTTGCGGTGTTACTGGGCGCAATGCTGGTGATGGATGCTTCTGATGAGGCAGCACCGGTAAGCACTAATCTGGCTGTTGAAACGGACGAGCGGCAGAGCACTTACTTTCCGGTGACACTCTCTTCTCCTTACCACTATACCTATCGGATTATCAACTCCTTTCCTCACGATGCGGAAGCTTTCACGCAAGGATTGGTATTTCAGAATGGCACGCTATTTGAAGGAACGGGACTCTATGGGAAGTCCACTCTACGCCAGGTAGAGCTAGAAACAGGGGTAGTGTTGCGCTCTCTTTCTGTTGCCTCTCGATACTTCGGCGAAGGCATCACCGTCTATAAGGACCAGGTGGTACAGTTAACCTGGCGATCCAATACCGGCTTCCTCTACGACAAGGACAGTTTCCAGTTGCTGCAAACCTTCAGCTACCCAACTGAAGGGTGGGGGATTACGCACGATGGGGTGCGCCTGATTGTGAGCGACGGTACCTCAACACTCTACTTCTGGGATCCTGTGAGCTTTGAGGAGGTCGGTCGAATTGAGGTGCACGACCAGGATGGTCCCGTGACGCGGCTCAACGAATTAGAATATGTGCGGGGAGAGGTGTTTGCCAATGTCTGGCAGACAGATCGTATCGCAAGAATCAATCCCCACACGGGTAGCGTCACAGGGTGGATCAATTTAAAGGGATTGTTGGACTCGGAGGAGGGACTAGGATCGGCTGGTGTTCTCAACGGTATAGCCTACGATGCGGAAAACAATCGGTTATTTGTAACGGGAAAGCGATGGCCCAAGCTTCTTGAAATTAGGTTAATTGCCTGGGAGGAAGACAAAGAAGCTGGAAGTTAGTCTGAATCAAGGATTTGCCCATTCGGTGGGACTGCCAAAATCCCGGGTCATGGGTTTCCTAAACCGTTTTGGGCAATATCTAAAAACCTCTCTGAACAGCCAAAACAAGCTTACCATAATAATCACAACGATTTTCTTTCCTCACCAATTTGTACCAATTTGTATGATTTTGTACCTCACATAGAGATGATTGGGATGCAATAGCGACACTGTTAGGCGGGGTGGGTGTGACGTCTCCGCCTGGCGGGACAATCGCTTCAATCATTACCTTCTTTTCTGTAACAGTAACTTTCTCTATAAGCAGTTCGATTATCTTCCTTTTGTCTTCAAAGCTCAGCATATGCAATCTGGAACTTATATCTGAAGAGAGAAATTTCAGGTCAGTTTCGATTTCCTCGAGATTCACCGTTCTCAATGTCTGTCTTTCTAGGTTCTCTTTTTCTTTCTCGTTGTTGGCTATCTCGGCCCGAGTCTTATCCATACTCTCTCGGTAGTGCTCCAGACTCATCTCTTGGTCATATTTATAAAGCTCAATCAGCCGACGCTCCCCTCTTTTCTTTTTCTCCAGCTCCACTTTCACCCTCTTAAGTTCCTCTTTGCGATAATCTCGTGTCGTAGCCTCCGCGTCCTTGACCTCCTGAAGTTGACTGAGGATGATATCGGGATGACTGAGCGCATTCAAAAGAGCCTGCCACACTGTAGAATCCAGGCTAGGGACACTCACCGATCTCGCCGAACACCACTTAGGAAGAGGGAACATTCGGTGCCGGTTGGAACACTGATAGAAGAGATTTGTTCTAGAAACTGACCCATAACAGGGTAGGCCACACTCTCCGCACACAACCTTTCCTCGCAGAAGATAGGGATGACGAGTGTTGCGGGGTGATTCCTTAGCATTGCGCTTTAGTTTTTGTTGGGTGCGCTCCCAGATTTCTCGGTCAATAAAGGGGGTCACCGGAATTGGAATCCACTCTTTGCGAGCTCTTGTCTGCCGAGAGGTATTCTTTAGCCTGCGGTAGCCTGTTGATCCCTGAGGATTCTTGGGGGGCACAGATCGACGACGATTGTAGTAGGCAATACCAGCATAAGTTTCATTAGTCAGGATGTGATGTACCGTACTAGTACGCCAGAGTCGATTGCCTGTTTGGGTTGGAACCTTCTTCTTGGTAAGGCGTTCGGTAACACCCTCCACACTGAGTCCTTCCCATGCATACCAACGGAACATTTCCTTTACCCAGTGGATCTCTTCTTCCAGAGGCTCATAACCACCGGGTGTTTGCTCAGTTTTCGCAGAGTAGTGAAAACCATAGGGAGCCCTCCCGCCTACGATGAATCCCGATCGTGCCTTCTTGAGTTTCCCCCGCATGGTTCGTTGCTTAATCTTCAATCGCTCCCAGCCACTTACCACTCCCCGAACATCATGTCCAAGCTGTTCGTCCTCGTTTGTGGCAGGGGGCAGTGAAAGATAGTCAACGAAAGCCCCTCTTTCCTTGATTTTTTCCTCGAGGAACTTCTGGAGGTAGAGATCCCCCCGCGCCAGACGGTCGGGTTCCGTAATAGGAACGACCTCGATTCGGTTTTGTTCAATCTCATCCAGCAGACGATCAATCCCCGGCCTTGCCAGTAACTCTCCGCTGTAGCCATCATCAATATAGGGATCGAGAAGCTCCCATCTCCTTTCTCCTGCAGCGTCTTTAATCCTCTCAAGCTGAATTTCAATGCTCTGTCCTCCCTCTTTCTCTTTATTGGAGATCCGGAGGTAGGGAGCTGATCTCCTTTTCCTTGATTGACCTTCTTCGGGGTAATCCCTTCCAGCAAAGCTATCGTTCATGGCATACTCCTTTTGAGAATCACTCGGTAGGCTTGGGCAATTCTTCTCGAGGAATCCCTTGAATGTACAGACCTGAACCTTACCTCGAAGAATCCTTCCTTGGGTCTTAGGAGAACCCGGGAGAGGACAAGAAAGGTTCCTTCACCCACCTTCTCGGTGCGAAAAGTGAGGCTGGCAACTCTCTGAGGCCGGAAAGACTCCTCGGCTACGTTACACAGTTTTTCACTAACTTTACTTTGATCCAAATGTACTTCACTGTAGAATCGATTCCCGCATCTTCTGTGCAACTCATCCTCATACATTACCTTTCCCTCTTCTCCGAAAATGAACTCGTTAAGCTCCCAAGGAGAGCATATTCCGTAATTTGCAAGATAGTTGAGATGGAAAAGATCACTCAGGACATAATCGGGAAAGCAGTCTCCCTTGGAGATAGGATTGAGCCAGAGGACCTGATCGGGCCGAGGAACAAGGTGGTTGCCTAGGTATTTATCAAACGACCCTTCCGATACCTTAGTAATTCGCAGCAGTTGTGCCTTATTGAACATTCTGATTTATTCCTTTTCCTTTTTTTTCTTCTTTCCCCGCTTCACCGGTTGCTTCTTCGGTTTAATGCTCTTTGTCAAGGCTATAGCAAGCAGAGCACCCAGGCCAAACCACCCTACCTTTTTCCAAGTGTCCTCCCTGCCTCTTACTTCCAGCAGCATACTTTCTGCATCAGGCGAGAGCTTGTAGCGAAACCTGCCACTGTAAGGAGGCAACAATTCTTTGGAGAGCCAGCCTTTCTGCTGCAAGTAGGCAAGCCAGCGAGCCGCCAGTTCTAGACTCATGTTCAAGTCATCGGCCAGTCCTGCTGCAGTTGCCGTCTTTTTCTCCAGCATGTAGCCCAGTACTTCCAACTCACGGAGTTTTGCCATGCTGTCACTATCCTTAGACATAGTATATACTAATTAGAATATTTGTCAAGTCTTTTCTTTAAATACACCGTTATCCTAACCCAAGGATATAAAAGGAAGTCCAGTTGAATTTCTCTGGTGAGAAAGGCAGCGTAAGTCCAGGAGAACGGCAACGATTCACTTCCTTGTTTGAGAGACTAGAGCTTACCTTGGGTTAAAAGAGTCAAAGCGTGATACCCAACTTGATAAGGTCATAAGTAGCATGGATATTGAATTTATTGACTGAGAATGGAATTCTCGGTAGAATCCCAAATATGTCCGGATATTCCAAACTAGTTCGACGAAATAACCAAAATATATGTTTACTCTTAGGATATATGCTAAGATTGAAAAGCAATGGCAGTTGCTTAATTCTAGTAGGCAGGGATCGATTCTCCGTAGACTGGTTAGACAGCCTATGACGCACGAGGGCCTAGTAATTTCTTAAACGGTATGGATGAGATACAGGTTTAGGCCATAGCTTAGGAGCAGAGCAATAAGAGGATTCGAACCCTCGAGACTAAATTAGGCCATTCCTGTCTTCCTGAACTGACCTGTATTTTCGCCTGTAAGCAGCTTTGGCAAAGGATTTTCTATTTTTATCTACTTATGTCTATTTCGATGTATTTATACCTATTTTGGTAGAGAATGGTCACAAATTGGTCACAAAAATTTAGTGTCAAAAAGAAGAATTATTAACATTCCAACCACTTCTACGCAATGCTTCTTCTTGACCAGAAATACTGTCCCGATGAACCGCAATGCAAAGGAGATGAGATGGTCGTGACATTCCTACAAATGCCATTTTTAGATTTTGTATTACTCTTTTTTGTCTTGGCTTGGAATACTCGCCCTTTATGTAATTTATTATTCGCCTTATGTCATAACCATAAAAGAAAGTTTCAAGATAACATGTTGCTGTATGGGTTTCGCCTTTGACACCGTGAATAGTTGAAACTTCTATTTTGATATCAGTTGTTCCAGCAGAATAATTATAGATGTTATTACTCTGAAGGATTTCTTCATTATCCGCTTCCAAATCAGAAGAATCGATAAAGTTTTTGAGTTCATCATTCACCTGACAATTGAAAAACTCCCTAAATTCATTTGTTAGATAATTTTTTATTTCTTCAAAAGCATCTTCTTGCTTGTGTATTTGTAAACACCAATTAGCTAGCTTCATCTTAAAATTCTTGTAAAAATTCGGGCTATTGTTCAAAATATGTTTATGTAATTTTTTTTCCGTAAATGCCCTTCCATTGTCAGTTATTCCGGCAATTCTTAAGAACTTTAAGAAAGCCTCGCCTAACCTCTTCTTGTAAAAATGAACTCCATTAGACGAAATAAAACCATCAGATTGTGGAGCCAAATAACTTTTTAGATTATTAAATTCAGTTCTTTTAACTTTTATTTCTTTGGAATAGCCGTCCCAATAGCTAGGTATAGTTCTTTCGCTGTCATGTGGTTTTCCGCGCCAACCGACTGCTTTAAATACCTTTTTCTCATGCTGATGTAGATTATTTCTGATGATTATTTCACCGAATTTGTCTAATATTCGCTTAATAGTATTATCATCATAAACAATGATAACAGGAGTAATTTCATTTCGCCTGCCATTTCCCGTTATAGTCTGTGGGCGAACACAAAGTTTTTCAATCTTGCTTGCTATAGAGTTTGAAAATCTTTTACTGCCTGTAATACACATAGTCCTGTCGTCAATTACTGTCCAACCGCATTCCAAGGCAGCATCGTAGTCGAATATCGATTGATTTAGATCACCAATTTTTTGTACAACAACATTTTCATTGAACATCTTGTTCAGCAGTTCAGATTGGGTTGTGCTTGAGTCTTGCATCTCATCAATAAAAACGTAGGCGAATCTTTTTGAGATAAGTTCTCGAATTCCGGGATGTTTTCTAAGATATTTAAATGCCAATGAGTATGCGTCTTCGTAACATAAATAGCCCCAATCAAGTATTCGCAGTTTCAAGAGATTGATTTCTCTATAGGTTGGTTTATCAGTACTTATAAATGCTTGCTCATCAATTTTTGGAGAAATACAGAAGTTGTCTTTATTGAACCGTAGACTTCTAAGATATTCTAGTCCTCCTTCTCTCCTTCTATTAAGCCAAGTCTTTGCGGCATGTAAGGTGTTGTAGCTTCTCTCAATAACCGAATTAAAAACCTCATTATCAACATACATCGGTCTTTTATTAAATATTAGTATATACGACGGTATCGCAAGATATTTATCCACGAAACTCTGAATTGTTCCAAAATGATTTGGGTAACTAAAGAGCTTTTGAGAAATAGAGTAAGCGTGCCTTTTCATTTCATTTACAGCCACATTTGTGTGAGTTAATACACATATTCCCCTATTGTTTTCAAGAGGCATATGCCGGGACAAAATCAACAACTTGGCAAGTAAGGCCTTTGTTTTACCGCTACCCGGGCAGGCAAGAATATCTTTGGTTTCAAAACACCTTATTACTGCCTTTTGCTCCTCATCGAAGTGCTCCCCATGTGGTAAAAGAATACCTTCCGCCCAAGAAATATCGTCATTGGTAATGATTATTCGCATTTGTCATTCTGTAACGTATTTAATGGCATCCACAAGATATTTCAATTTCTCGTCAACCTCAATCCGTTCTTTTATTCCTTCACATTCTTTGAGTAAATACGTAAAGCACTGGGCAACGATTGACTTAGAAATCTCTTTATCAAGCATGCAATCTTCATAAATCGCTTTTGCAATTTCTTGCTCTGTTTTATGCTCTGAAGCCCAAGCAGTAAAATCAGCTTCGGTCTTTTTGTTTACTTCAGTGATTTTATCAGGTGTCAGACAGTAAGTATCACTATTTTGGATTTTCTCTGCCCGAAGTACGGCAGTATAAAACTCTTTTTTTAGCCCGCTTAGACTAATATCGTATTCCAAAGTCCAATCCGGTGAAATAAAGGTCTTAACTTCTTGTCCATTATATTTTGCCTCTTTCTCTGTTCTTCTATCGTTAATCTGTTCTCGAGTAAGTCCTGAACCAGGTTTAATGTCGTTATCGGTTACCACAGCTACCTTAACGCCCATTACTTCGCGAAATCTTCTTTTGAAAATTCTTGAATACCTTAGAAAAGCCGTACTTTGAACATTCACGACTGATACACCATGTTTAGTCAGTGGTTTACCAATGATATCTGCTGTAATCGGAAGTAAAATGTTTTCGGCATCACCTTCAACCAAAATAACGCCCTGTGCAAAGAATAAATTGGCCTTTGTAACATCTAAGAATCTCTCCAAAAATAGATAATCCCCTTTTTCCAATTCGGTAAAATCACAACCCATCGGAAAAGCTTTGTCACCCTTACAAATTATGAGATTATCAAGTTTAACTTTTGAAGACAAATTCGGGCTATGAGTTGTCATTATCAATTGAACTCCGGATTTCTCCGCTATCTCATTCTGTAAATACTCGATCAATCTCAATTGCGCTTGTGGATGTAAATGAGCCTCTACTTCTTCAATCAATGAGAGCTTCAAGCCATAATAATTGATTCTTTTTAGTAGTAGAAGTTCGGTAGCGATATATAAACGATTATAAGAACCTAATCCTGAATTTTCTTCAACCAAATCAAGAATAAGCTTTTCTAGAATGCCCGACAAGCTTTGACCAGAGAGCGTGAATTTAGCGATTTTGTTAATTTCTTTTTCTGTGAAAAACTCTTTCAAATATTCATTTATGTCTGACAGCAAATTTTTTCCGGACTGGTCACGAATATCATTGTTGTTTTCATCTTTCCCTCGGAAGTAACCTTCGATTTGCTTATTAGCACTTTCAGCAATTTTGGTAATTTGATGTTCCGCCTCTGGAACTGAAGAAAAAGCTCGATGGCTTTTTAGAATTTGAGCTAATCGGGATCTTCTCCCTGGAATAAGTTCTCTTTCCGCATCCCTTAGAGGCTTAAGGTAGGTTACTCTTAGTAAATCCCTTGCGGCTCCATCAAGTTGTGTCCCTTCGTCATCGGGACCAGCTTTTATATTATAAGTAATTTTTCTGTCCTTCCGTTCAGCATTTAAAATTACTTTTAGAAAATATCGATCATTGTCATCACCGTCTTTTTCAATGCCAAGCCATTCTAAGAAATTAGCCGCTTCTTTATTTTCAGGATCAAATCCGCGAAATATACATTCTATCTTAAGCGATTTTGTTCTATTGGCATCAATTGATTCTATCCCCGGTGGTAGAAAAAAGTCTTCTTCTTCTAGCCTTTGATAATCAAAACTTTGGGTTTGCAGAACGAATTTTATTGCATCAATGATAGCTGTTTTGCCTGAATCGTTTTCGCCAACAAATAGATTTAAACCCTTGTTAAGCTTTAAATGTAATCCAGGAGCACCACTTCCATTTGAGCCGTATTTTCTAAAGTTCCAAATCTTTAGTTCTGATAAAAACATATCAATCCTTTTTGTGAGTTTACTTCTTTTCTCCCTCCACAATCCCTATCTCCTCCTCCGTCAGGCCGTAGAGCTGATACACCATCTGATCAATCTCCCGTTCCAGCGCTTTTACCTGCGTGTGTTTCTGCAGATTCTGCAGATAATCGTCGTCTTTGGTGATGGCAAGGATGCGGTTAACGAGGGTTATGAAGGGTTTTTGCTTTTCCATCGAAATTCTTCTAACCGGCATTTTGTAAAGCAGAGTTAGCGTTAAACTAATGTTGCTTCGAAGATTGTTTAATATAAAGTTTAATAACCGAGAATTAAAAAAACATAAAATAAATTTCACATCATAAAATTCAGACTTTAAGTAGATTAGATTTACATTTATATCAAAGTATCTACCAACATCGTCAAGAGCGACCTTCAACTCCTCACCAACTAATTGTGAGACTAATTTTTTTGCCTTAAAAAATTGGGATGTTTTTGGTCTAGCTGTTGACTTATGGACTTTCATCAACTCCGGGACATAATTGATCTTTGCTGTTGGGTCAGAAATAAACCACTTTTCAATTGTTTCTCCTCTGTAAAAATCTTTAATATTTCTTTTGCCTTTAAATTCTTTTCTTTTTAACCAGTCTTCTTCTGAACCATATTTATTTTTTTCATATAACCACAAACTATTATCCGCTGTGGCAATGCCGTTATTAATTATTAATACTTCATCTATCTTCTGATATTTTTTGTCAAAATTTATAACACCGAACTTTTCCAATATTCTTATAAATGTCCTGCTATTATTTCTTAACAAAACACCGATCTGCCCTAAAATATCTTGTTCTATTACTCCAGTTTTCAATATGTTTCTATGACTATCAATTTCATAAAGTTCAATAATATTATCTTTTACTTCTTTATTGCCAATAGACATAATTGCAGTATTTACTAATGCCGTTTCAAAAACATTGCTTTTAGGAACTGACAAAAATAATATTTCCCTGCCTAGCATAAGATCTCTTAATTTTTGAAAACTTGGTTCGCAAAAGAATGTTGAAGAACAAATAAATATTACAATTCCGCCCTTCCTTAAAATGGGTTTAACGAAATCACTTCCTAACGATTTTTCGAAAAAACAACAGTACAAATCAGATTTAGAAGCAAATGTCTTATAACTTTTCAATAAATATTCTTTATAAATTCTTGAATTTCTATCTTTTGGAAATTTTTTCATTGAAACATATGGCGGATTTGCAATCACTACATCAAACCCACCTTTCTTGTGGAATACTTCGGAGAAATAAACTTCAAAATCAAAATCTTCATGACCGTTAGTGATTTTGTTAATCAATTCGTCAATTTGGTTTTTATATTCCTGTTTCTTTCTGGCATTTGTTTCGTTGAAAAACAGAGGTTTTAATTCTTCAAGTTCTGTAAAGAATTTCCGATTGAAAAGATTTTCTTCAACGTCCAACAGCGAATTGCCACATACGATTCTATAATCCAGGTTTGGCAGTGGCTTAATCTGTCTAATGTCTTCCTCATCCACCACCAGCGACAGCCACAAACGCAGCTTGGCAATTTCCACCGCACCAGGATCAATATCTACCCCATAAAGGGATTTCTCTATGCATTCGCGTTTGAAATGGTAAACGGTTCGGCCGGGGTCATTTATATATGCAGATAGCACATTTCTCGTCTTGACAATCTCGTGCATCATGCCCACAGGAAAGGCGCCGCTGCCAACGGCAGGATCGCAGACTCTGATGCCAGCCAGTTTTTCATCAATCAATGTGGCGTTTCTGCGGATGTTTTCGGACAACTTGTAAGAATAGGTGTCGGTTTCTTTACCTCTGGCTTCTACGGTCGCTTCATTCTCGCCAAATTGTTCACCATATTTGATCAGGGTTTCAATGTCTTTCTTCGGTATCTCGGGGCCTGATTTATGTTTCAGAGTCAAGTTTAACTGACCAACTTTTGTTTCGTTACCAAAAGCATTTGTTTGAATGTCGCCAATATCTTGATATAGAGTAACACCTTTATTTAGTTCGGTGTCAAGATAGTTGATAAGACTCTGCTGACACATATAGTGAACGATTTCGCGGGGTGTGTAGTAAGTGCCTTTGGATTTACGATCTTTGACTACCAAAAGGTTTTCAAAAACCTTTCCCAACATCTCCGGGTCAACGGCCACTTCCTTTTCCAGCGGCTCGTCTTCCTTTACGGTGAAATTGTAGCGGTCAAAGATGTCCAGAATACCGTTTCCTCTGTCTCCTTCTTTGGTCTTGTTCTGGTTTGAAAACAGTTCATTGGGCAGAAGAATATCGGTGTGCACCCAATCATAGCCTCCAATGGGGTCAAACAGCCCACCATTGAGAAAAGGAATTTTGCAGTTGAAACGGCTGTAATAATTATCGTCATGTCGACGGTCCATACGTAGTGCCTCATAAAAGAGAGGTTCTAAGATGTCATTAAAGAAATTGCCGTATTGTCCATACTTACCTTGAAAAAGTTCTTTTAGGAACTTTTTCGTGCCCGTTCCCCATTCAGCATCACGCTTAACACCAAACCAACCTTTCTTCTGGAGGAAATAGAGGAAGACGATTTGTCCTAAAAGTTTCTTGGCAAAGTCAATGGTGTCGACACCCTTGGCATCAAGATCAGCCTTTATTTTAGCATCTCGTTCAACAATCTTATCCAGCGTTTCTTTTATCCACAAAAAGAGCTCACGGTATTTTTCAAAGAATTCTCTGGTAACTTTTTCAATATTGAAGGCTTCTTCCATTTGGGTAAGTGTGGGATTGTGCTCATCATCGGCGAGACGAGGAACAAGACGGCTCTGAGCTGTGTGGCTGGATTCGTTTTTACCGACCAGAAATGACCAACGTCTGGCAGGTGTAAATTCCTCTTTTACTTTGACCTTTCCGTTTTTTGCCTGCTCAAAGCGGTAATCCATCTTTACCAGCGAGAAGCGCCAATCTTCTTCATTAGGAGAAACAAAAGCTACCAAGGCGGCATCTTTGCTTACATCACTGCCATATTTACCATCCAGGTAACCGGCAATGAAATTGCGCTGGCTAGTGCGTGCACGTTCAATGGAAGTTTTTCTATTAAGATAGACAATGAGAATATCAATTCGTTTTTCACCATCATTGTATTTACCAATGCGCTCATACCTGCCAATGAAGAGTTTATAAGCATCGGGGATATAATTGCCCTGGTAGCTAAATGGGGCCTCCTCCATTTTATTGAGAAAATTCTTGATAAATCCATTGAATCTGTCTTTATTGAAGGACTCTTCAAATACTTCTTTGATAATTGTTTGCGCCTGTTGTTTATCCATTTTACTCCCTGGTTAGATACAATGATAAAATCACTTCCCGCTTACCGAAAACCTGAAGATCCTGGTCTACATAGTGTTCTTCTAAAAGACGTTCGGGAATGAGGCTGTGCAGTGTTGCCAACACTTTGAAGGGATTCATCAAATCCTGCTTTAGTGCGTTTAACGCCTTGAGTGATTCCTTGGCTGTTTGTTTGGGCAGACCGCCTTCTTCTAACTGTACTTTAACTCGCTTGAGGTACGATTCTTGCTCGTCGGTAAACCGCTGCGTGCTCTTCAGCGTTGTTTTGATAATCTTAAGCATTTGCATTGCGCTGTCGCGGCCCCGCCTTGTTCGCGGTTCTAACACTTCTTCCATGGTGGCAAAAATGAAAGCCTCTTTATTCTTATCTAGAAGATTGTAAAGCTCTTTTGGCAATTTTTGCTTTTTTTCGTCAATCGGGCTTTCAAGGATGTTAGCAGCGCTCATAAAATCAAGTTCTTGCGCATCCGGGTCCATATTGGCCATAAAGAACTTCTGGATTTTTCCGCGTCTAAAGTAGGTTATGAGCGCATCTCTGTAATTGCTGTTCGCTTTTGCCGTGCGGGCTTTTTTGGGGAGGCGTTTGATTTTTTCAAACACGTCAGGATTTTTTTCGCGAATTTCTTTTATAACGTTGAGATATTTCAGTTCGCTTTCTTCAGATTCATCTTCGCCAGTCAGGGTCTTTTTAGATATTAAACGATTAAAAAGTTCATGCGAGCCGACCGGTTCTCCCTCGGTCAACAATGCCGCATCGCCGCCTAACAGAGTCAAGAATGCGTTGATTTTGGCCTCTGCCACTTCTTTCAATTTAATCAGGTCATTGGATTGTTTAGTGGGAAAGAAATTAAAGGTATGAATCGTGTCAAACTTAGTATCTACACGATTAATACGTCCGACTCGCTGCATCATCCGTGTAGGGTTCCAGGGAATGTCATAATTTATCACTACGTTGGAACGGTGCAGATTAACCCCCTCGGATAGAACCTCGGTAGAAACCAGAATGCGATAATCATCTCTAGGATGGCGCATGTTTGCATCAAAATTGTCAATAACTTTGTCGCGGGTTGCCTCTCCTGAGCCACCGGTAAAGCACAAGGCGGTATCGGCAAACTTGTCATTTATGTTTTTAGACAAATATTCGGCTGTTTCTCTGGATTCTGTAAAAATGATGAGCTTGTTTCTTTTCAGAGTTTGATTTTTCGAAAGCTGATCAACAAACGTTATCAGTTTCGGATCCCTGTTTACTTTTTGCCAGAGGGATTTGATACTTTTCAATATTGCAAGATCGTTCTCCAGATCCAGGATAAATTTATCCTTAAATTCATTAGCCACAAACTGCACGGCCTTGCCCTCATCAATTAGCTTTTGAATGGCATCGTCATCGTCATTTTCCAGATACTCAAGAATCTTGTAGGAATATTTCTTACTTACATAGACGCTGCCATTTTTAAATTCCTTAATGAACATCTCATAAGAATAGATGAACCGGTCCACAGAGTTCCTAAAGGCAAAAAAGCTGCTTTCCAGTCTTTTGACCAGCAAGATTTTCATGAATTTACCCATGTTCCTCTGGGATTGTTCCTCAAGCTGGTCTATTGAGCCTTTGTAATATTTCGGCAATAGAGGCGTATAGCGAGCGTAGGTAAATCTTCTTGAAATCAGCTCAATGGTTCTATTGAAGATTTTATCTTCCTCATCATTGAGCTGGTAAAATAGCGGTTCCGGATTCTCTACAACGGGAAACTTCAGGTTTTGTTTTTTCAAATCATCGGCAAAGTATTTTATAATTTCTGTTCTGGTGCGGCGCACCATCAAATATTTAAGCACTTTTTCGCGGATTACTCTGGCGTTATCTTTGACGATTTTTATATATTCAGGATAATCCCGTTGTCTATCCAGATTTTTTAATCTCTTTTCTAATCCATTGAAGAAAGCTTCAAGGTCGGGTAAATTAGGGATAGTACTTTTCCTCGCTTTCTGAAATAATTTTATCTGGCTCAAAATGTCCTTTGGAGAGTTGTTATAAGGGGTAGCGGTTACCAGAATTACTCTTTTACCACGACAAATTTCGGCTAGTTTCTCGTAGGTAATATTCGTTTCTGTTCTGAAACGGTGGGCTTCATCGATGATGATATTCTTATATTTTTCCGTTCCTCTATCAAGTATATGTTCCAATTTCCCGATGGATTCAAAATCGGC
>SDBT01007044.1_pt1 | contig 18561 bp, 15 predicted proteins | sample 2277101 | NCBI WGS metagenome assembly SDBT01 (sample SAMN10404973, study PRJNA504765) | marine sediment metagenome | isolation source: marine sediment core GS10_PC15, 103 cmbsf | place: Arctic Ocean: Southern Knipovich Ridge | collected 2010
AAGGAACACCGGGGCAGTCCAAGGTGACACCCCCCTTATAGTGATGTAATGCACCCTCTTAAATCCTGGTAGGACTGGCAACGAGAGGGGGGTACGACGTCGGTTCACCCCGTGCGTCGTGGTCCCTCTCTCGTCACCTCCTGGGGGATCCTAAATCGCTCCTACTGGGCGCGGTGCGATTTGGGACTACCCGGGGTCGTAGCCAGGCGCCGTGGCCTAGCCGTGAGCGCGAGGCGGTGACTGGCGGGTCGCGTCCTGCCTGATCAGTCAAGCATTAGACCTTTTCGGTTCACGTTATGGGTACAGATTCGTACCCGATAGTTAACTTTGTGGGTCAGAATCCAACTCGTAGCCCAACCCCGCGTATCTTCCTGTTCGATGGGGTTCCATCCCCCGCCCAACATTCCTCCTGGGAGCTGGTGGCACTTTTCGATCTGTGTGCTGCTCGGCTTGGAAGCGGGTGCTCATCCTCCGGCACTCCCCGCTCGTCCACATGGCCGTCGATTCGGGAGCCGAGTCTCTGTGATCGGAAAGGTGCTACAAGGGGTTGTCCTTCCGTTGCAGGTCCGCCATCGCGCCCAACGTGTGTGCGGGAAGGGGGTAGTTGCACAGTTTGCACAGGTCGGTCTGTCTCTCGACGGGCTCGAAGTAGTGAAGGATTTTGAGCCGCGGGTCCTCGTCGGGGCGCCACCCGGGCGGGTGCTCGGTCACGGCGTAGGGCTCGCCGGTTCGTGGCATCCGTTCGATCTTCCCGAGCACCGGGTACGCGGACCACGACCCGGACAGGATGTGGGTGCGGTGGCCGTAGAAGATGAGCGACAGGTCGGGGCCGTGGTCCCATTCGACTTCGAGCTCGAGAGGGCCGCGTCGCCAGATCATGTCAGCACCAGCTCTGCGAAGGTGCCGAGGACCAGAGTTGCCCAGAAGAAGAACGCCACAATGGCGACGGGTTCCCTCATGCCGGCACCTCGAGGTCAAGGATCGCCAGATAGCTGTACGAGACCTTGTGGCCACAGTCGATGCACTTGACCCACGCCCCGGCCGGATCTTTACGGAAACGGTGCGGGTGGAATAGCCACACGAATTGGGCCCACGTCATGGCTGGTTCACGATCCGATCCACCAAGCCGAGCTCCTCCGCAACCTCTCGTTGCGACTTGTAGGGACCATCAGGGGTTTCCTGATACGCCAGGATCTTTTCGAGGTGGGTGGCCCATCCGGCCATCAGATCGTGGAGCTTGTAGGCGTCTCCTTCGGTGTGCATATACCAGGAACAGACGGTGCAGTAGGCGAGCACTCTCAGCTCGTCAGAGATGATGCGGCGGGTGTGCTGCGGGGAGGTGGCCGGTATCTCGGCGAAGAGATGCTCGTTCATCGAGCGCCAACCAGCATCGGTCGGTTGCTTTGAGAGTGATTCTCAACTACTGTGCGGTGTGCGTAGTTCACAGCACGCGACGGTAGTCGGCGTCCGGGGGTCCGTCAAGGGCCCTCGGCCCGCGTCATACCCCCACCCTGTCGCCCCTGCGCGCTATGATCCCCGCCGTGGCCAACACCGTGTTCACCATAAAACGGGGCGACACACGACCCCCGCTTGAAATCACAGGCCGTGACGCCACCGGAGCGGTGATCGACATGACCGGTGGGCTGTCGATCACGTTCCAGATGAAGCTGCGCCAACACCTCGGCAACGCTGCGTTCCCCTCCAAGGTCGACGCTGCGGGCACCTTCGTCGATGCTGTCAATGGGAAGATTGACTACACGTTCGTCGCGGCGGACACCGACGAGGTGGGCGAGTACGCCGGCGAGTTCATATATGTCGCCTCCGACGGGGAGCCTCGCACCATCCCAAACCCCGGGTTCATCACGGTGCGCGTCGTCCAGGACATCGAGTGACTGATGGACCCAACATTGACTGGCAACGGATCGTCTCTCAGCATGAGATTCTGTGGAGTGAAGTGAAACCCCTCACCGACAAGATCGCTTCCGACGTTGTCGAAACCAACGAGCTCCTTGTCGAGCTGGTCGATGACCTGTATGGCGAGAAGAAGCCCAGCGGCAACCGCGAGGGTGGCCGCCTCGAGCGTCTCGGCAACGGCGGGGTCAAAATCAGGTTGCCCGCCACCCTGTGGGCGTTCATCACCGCTGTCACTGTGGCGATGATCGGCGGGTCGGTTACCCTCATCATCGCCTTCTCGGGTTAGGATGCCCGCCATGCCAGTGACAGGCGACATATCAGACAAGGCCGTAGTCGTATGGCTCGACGACGGCAACACTCTCGGAGCCTTCACTCAGTCCCTCGTTGTGCTCGCGGTGCATTCCACATTCAGCCAGACCCTCGACGCCGCCCCCACCCGGCTCCAGTGGGGCCCGCAGATCGACACCGGCCGCAACCGCTTCGTCGACAAGTTCTTGGACCAGACCGACGCCGGCTGGATGTTGATGATCGACTCCGACATGCGATTCATGCCCGACTCGCTCGACCGCCTCCTCGCCACCGCCAAAGCCACCCCCACGATCAACGGGATGCCCCCGATCACCTCCGGGCTCACCTGGCTCTATGACCAGGAGAAGGGCCAGCTCCCCTCCGCAGTCCGTCGCGACCTCGACACCGGCTATCCGATGAACCTCGTCCCATCAGACTTTTCTGAGCCCGGCGAGATCCTCGACGTCGACGGCACCGGCGGCGCATGCCTCCTGGTGCACCGCGACGTGTACCTGGACCTCGGGCGCAACCCGTTCGACCGGATCAAGATCGACGACACCTGGGTTAGCGAGGACTACTCGTTCGGGCTCAAAGCGCGAGACGCCGGGCATCGGATCATCGTCGATACCGGCGTCACCTTCGACCACGGCAAGCTGCAATTTATGAGCCAAGAGAGTTACGATGCCCAGGCTGTGCGCCTCGCGGATGAGGACACCGAGTATCCCGAGCTCGAGGTGCTCGCATGAAGATCGTCGACCCGCACCCCACCGAGATCGACCGTTCCGAATCCTACGCCCGCGGGGTCACCACCCGCCGGCTGATCCTACGCAAAGAGAATGGCGAGATCATCGCTCGCACCGAGCGCGAGGACGACCAGGCAAAGATCATCGACGAGACCACCGACATCGGCACCTCCACCCACCACCGCACCCACCCCGACGGCGCCATGGACGGCAAGGTGCGGCTCAAGGCGATCCGTATCCGAATGACCGCCGGCGCATCCGTCGATGTCGAGCACGCCAAAGCGATCGGCGCCATGCAGGAAGCCTCCAACGTGTACCTGATCGCAAAGCATTCCGGCAACGACCAGTGGCGCCGGCACGCCCGGGCCCGGCTCGCCGCTTGTTCCGCCCGACTCAGGGAGACCCAGTAATGGCAGGCAGGAAACAGAACGCCACCGCGGCCAAGATCAACTACGACAAGGCCCAGGCCAAGTTCAACCGCCTCAACCTCGAGTACCAGGAGGACCCCGACGACACCCGGGCGCTCGGTGCCTACCGCAAAGCCAAAGCCGAGCTCACCGCCGCCCGCAGCATCTGGCGGGTGTGGCGGATCGAGAATCCCACCGACGACGACGCGATCGCTAGACCGCCCACCATCGCCGCAACAGCGGCGGTTCAGAAAGGAAACTGATGAGAGATTATCTACTCGCGATGGTGCGCGCCCTGTGGTGGGACGAGCGCGGCACCGTCACATCCCACTGGTATGGGTTGACCTACGAAAAGTTTTTCGCAGGCACCCACACCGTCTCGATGGAGTCAACGTCGGTGACGTCCATGCTCGTCTTGGACACGTCGACACCGGACTCCGACGTTGACGACTTCCGCGACGACGTCGATGCCGAAGTCACCACCGGCTCTGGGTATGTCACCGGAGGAAAGAACCTCCCAGCCACCCCGGCATGGACCGTTGCCTCACCGGCTGCGGGCCAGATGGCGTACGACTCACCGGACCAGGCATGGGCGGCGTCGACGATCACCAACGCCGAAGCTGCAGTCCTGTTCGAGTCGACCGGAACCGACACGGCAGACGAGCTGTACCTGATGAGCGACTTCGGGTCGCCGGTGTCGACCACCAACGGGACACTCACCGTCGTTGTCGATACGAACGGGTGGACGTTCATCGACTATCTGCCGTAAGCGACGTGGCTATTGCAGTCACCCCCCGCGAATCAGGGACCGATAACGCCAACCAGACGACATACACAACCGCTAGCTTCACCCCGACCGCTGACCGGCTCCTCATCGCAGTGTTCTCCACCCGTGACGATGCAACACGCCTAGGACAGCCAACTGTCTCCGGCGGGTCCCTGACCTGGACGCTTATCACAGATGGCACTACCGCAGCCGATTCTGCCTACAACACAGTGTCAAGCGAAAACAACCGGGTGGTCGCATTCTGGGCCGACACTGGCGGATCACCAGGGTCGATGACTCTCGTCTTTGACGGTGTGGGCGCCACGCTGGACTCGGCATGCTGGTCCATATATGAAGTCGACGGGACCGACATCGACGCCAACGTGTTCGTTCAAGTCGTCACCAACCGGGGCGACGCTGCTACCTCTGGGTCGTTCACGCTGGCCGCATTCGCGTCGTCGGATAACCGTCCCTTCGGGGTCTCGGCTCACGACAAGAACCAGACCAAAACAGTATCGACCAGCTTCTCCGCCATCCATAACCTGAAAATCAACGCTCAGAACGTGTCGCTCCTCACCGAATGGCGCGACGCCGTAGACCTCACCCTCGACCCGTCATGGGCATCATCGGGAGATTGGGGCGGCTTCGCCATCGAATTTGCCGCCTCCGTGTCCCCCGACGCCACCGCCAACCTCACCGCCATCAACGCCGTCGTCACGCTCGATCAGCCAGTCGCTTCGGGCTCGGTCACCGTCTCCCTCACCGCCATCAACGCGGTTGTCACCATCGACGCACCGACGACCACCACCTCGGCGACCCTCACACTTACCGCAGTCAACGCCGTGGTTACGATCGACACACCGACAACGACTACTTCGGCGACCGCGAACCTCACCGCCATCTCCGCCGCGGTAGAGATCGACTTCAAGCGTCTTGACCTCCCCGGTACTGCCGGTAACTATGCCGACACGCCCGATGATGCCAGTCTTGATATCACAGGCGACATTGATCTAAGGCTCTTCGCGGCTCTGGACGGTTGGTCATCCGCATCATTTATGCCGTTGGTGGCTAAGGCTGGAAGTGATGCTGCGGGGGCGTATTGGCTCAGCATCTCGTCAACTGTCCCGACCCTTGTTTGGCATGACGGCACCGCCGTACGGTCCGCAGCGGCGACAGCCGGCGCGGGGTTCACGGATGGGACACTCGGCGGGTTACGGATGACGCTTGATGTGGATAACGGCGCCAGTGGCCGTGACATCACGTTCTATACATCCACAGACTTTGTCGTCTGGACACAACTCGGATCTGTTGTCACCCAGGCGGGAGTTACTTCAATCCAAACCAACAGTAACGCCCTTGAAGTGGGGTCTGACCGTAACGGTGTCCGTCCTGGGGAAGGCGGATCGTATTACCAAGCCCAGGTGTATGACGGGATCGACGGCACCTTAGTAGCACATTTCGACGTCGACGACTTCGAGGCTGCCGATTCCGACACAGACACCGCAGTAGGTGCCGCTGGTAAGACGTGGACGATCCACGGTGCCTCGTCGATCGTCGCGGTGTCGCCGACCGTTACCGCAGACGCTACCGCCAACCTGACCGCGATAGGCGCAGTGGTGACGATCGACCAACCAGCGGTTACAGGATCTGGCGACGCCACCGCCAACCTGACCGCGATCGCCGCGACGGTCACGATCGACACCGTTACGACCACCACCTCAGCCACGATCGTCGCGACCGCGATCAACGCAGCGGTCACGGTCGATCAGCCGACAGCGACTGGTGGTGCCGGTGCCACCGCCAACCTCACCGCGATCGCCGCGACGGTCAGCATCGACCAGCCGGCGACGACCACCTCGGCTACTGCGAACCCCGGGGCCTTGGTCGCCAACGTGACGATCGACGCCCCGACGACGACCACGTCGGCAACCATCGTCGCCACCGCGATAAACGCGACGGTCACGATCGACACCGTTACGACCACCACCTCAGCCACGATCGTCGCGACTGCCATCGACGCTGTTGTCACATTGCCTGGGGTAACCGCGTTGGCTACCGGAGACGCCACCGCCAACCTGACCGCGATCAACGCAGTGGTGACGCTCGATCAGCCGACAGTCACCGGCGGCGGCGACGCCACCGCCAACCTCACCGCCATCAACGCCGTCGTCACGCTCGATCAGCCAGTCGCTTCGGGCTCGGTCACCGTCTCCCTCACCGCGATCGCGGCCACCGTCACGATCGACACCGTCGCCACAACCACCTCAGCGACCACTGTCCTCACCGCGATCAATGCCGCGGTAACGATCGATCAGCCGGCGACCACCACCTCAGCCACGGTGATCCTCACCGCGCTGCTAGCCACTGTCATCCTTGACCAGCCAGTCGCCTCCGGGTCCGTCACTGTGGCCCTCACCGCCATTGCGGCCAACGTCACGATCGACACCGTGGCGACCACCGCCTCGGCCACCGCCACCCCCACGGCGCTGGTAGCCAACGTTTCGATCGACCAACCGGCTATCACCGCCTCAGCAACCGCCGTTGCCACCGCGATCAACGTACTCGTCACCATGCCTGCAGTTGCTGCCGTCGTTGGTGGCGACGCCACCGCGACCTTGACCACGATTGTTGCCAGTGTCACGATCGATCAGCCAGTCGCCTCCGGGTCCGTCACTGTGGCCCTCATTGCGATTCAGGCGACGGTCACCCTCGATCCGGTCACCGTTACAGCCTCGGCGACCATCGCCCTGACCGCGATTCAGTCCACGGTCAGCATCGACCAGCCGGCGACGACCACCTCCGCGACCGCAACCCTCACCGCGCTGCTAGCCACTGTCACGCTGCCCACAGTCGTCGTGATCGGCGGCGCTGACGCCACCGCCAACCTCACCGCGATCCTCGCCACGGTCACTCTCGACGCCCCGGTTGTCACCGCAGGAGCCGAGGTGGCGCTCACTACCATTGTGGTGCCGGCCACCCTCGACACGGTGTCGATCACCGCTTCGGCGACGGCCGTGCCCTCCACTCTTGTCGCCACAGTCACCATCGACGCTCCGTTCGTTTTCCAAGCACCAGCGTCGACACTGTTCCCTCCGTTGCACGCCGAAATCCCCGGCGACGATGGCCGGTCGTTTGTCACTCTCAGCGATCACGGGAACGCCGGCGCTACCGTCGCGGACGACGCCGGCGAGGCCCACGCTGTGGGCACCGATGGTGCCATAACACTGGTGGAACGCGTATGAGCGATAGCATGACCCCAATGAAATTCGGGTCAGACTGCGTGATATGCGGCGATGAGGTGGCCCCGCCCAAAAAGAAGTACTGCTCTGTGGAGTGCTCGAAAGCAGCGTTGAAAGCCCAAGAGAAGGCCCGGCCGTCAAGGACCAAGCCCCCCCGGGTCTGCGCCCGCCCCGACTGCAAGAACAAGACCAAGGCGCAACGTACATTCTGTGGCGACACCTGCGCCAAACTGGTCGCCGCCGACGCCGAGCTCATCCCCGAGTCGCTCACCGACGCCGACCTCAACCCCCGCCAGGCTCGAGCCGGCCGTGGCTATGAGATGTTCGTACGCGACGGCTGGGCTCGCCAGATCGCCGACGGGCTCGTAACCCCCACCCAAGTCGCTGCGATCAAAAACGTCGACCCGATTCAGATCACCCGATGGCAGAACACATATTGGGAGCAAGTCGCTCTCGAAGGCGAAGCCGCCGGCTGGGAGATGACCGACGACGCCCTCGCCGGTCTCGAGGACTTCGAGACCTTTCGTGAGCTGGTGTTCGTCACCGAGACTGGGGACAAGTTCGTCACCAAGCCATTCCACAAGAGGTGGATCGACGCCATCCTCGAGACGATCAGAGAGGGCGGCCGGCTCCAGATCCTGTCCCCGCCCCGTCACGGCAAGACCCAGCTCCTGATCCACTTCTGTATATGGCTCATCGTGCGCAATCCCCATATCCGCATCCTGTGGATCTCAGCGTCGAAAGACCTATCGAAACGGTGGCTGGGGTCGATCGAAGCTGAGTTTGAGCGCAACACCATCCTGCGCGACCTCTACCTGCCCCCAGGCAAGGACTTCCGACCCTCCGGTGCCGGGTCGATGTGGTCCAAGGACGAGATGACGATCGGCACCCGGACCCGTGTAGTCAAATCCCCTTCGATGACCGCACTCGGGGCCCGCTCCACCATCCTGTCGCTCGATGCCGACCTCATCATTGTCGACGACCTCGAGGACGACCGTTCCATCGCCATCCCCTCAACCCGGGAGAAAGTCAAATACTGGTGGGCGGTTACCGTGCTTTCCCGTGTCGAGGATCACACAGCGATCGCCGTCATCGGGTCGCGCCAGCATGTCGACGACCTGTACTCAGTGAACCTGCGCTCGGACCGCTGGACCAACATCGTCGAATCCGCCCACGACCCGCTGTGCCCCCACCCACGCGAGAAGCCAGAACTACATGACGAGTGCATGTTGTGGCCCGACCGCCACCCGTATTCGTGGCTCATCGACCAGGAAGCCGACTTTGTCGAGCACGCCGGAATCGAAGTGTTCGAGATGGTGTACCTCAATGCCCCGGTCGCATCAGGGTTGGCCATGTTCCGGGCCGAGACGATCGACGACTCCAAGGACCGCTCTCGCGGCATTGGCCACGTTCCGCCGGGTACGGTGCTCGTTGCGGGGCTCGACCCGGCAGTCACCGGATACCAAGCCTCGTTCCTGTGGGCCTACCAGCCCGAGACCGACACGCAATTCATGGTCGACCTCGAGAATCGGCAAGGTGGCGGGATCAAGGCCGCTCGAGAGATCATCGCCAAATGGCATGAGCTCTACGAGGTGGCGGTGTGGCGCATCGAGTCGGCCAACATCCAGGCCGTCTACAAGGACGACGACGAGATACGCCAGTTCGCCGCCGACAAAGGCATTCTCATCCAGGGCCACAATGTCGGGAACAACAAGCACGACCCAGCGTTCGGGGTCTCCCAATACGCGGTGCGTTTCGAGAACAACAAGATCAATCTGCCCTATGGAGATGCCGAAGCGATCCAGAAAGTCGACCTCTACCGTCAACAGCTTCTCGGGTTCTCAGCCGACCAGGTAGCCAAAACCGGGAAGGGCCGCGGCTACCGCTCAGACCTGGTCATGGCATCATGGTTCCCGTGGTCGACGATACGATCACTGCGTGCCCAGCAGTCGGCGCGGGTCGTTTGGGGTTACACACCGAGCTTTGCCGGATACGATATGGAAACGTACGGAACCAAGATCCCGTGGGGTAAGTCGTGAGCCCGTTACTCGCCAAGCCGCTAGATCGGACAGACGCCGGCCGATTCGACGACGACCATGTACTCGCCCGGGTCGACCACCTCAAGCAGATCCATGAAGCCCAGAGGGGCACTCGCCGGCGTATCCGCAACATCCTCGACGGCGGGGAGGCCGCGGTCGCTGAGCTCCTCGGAGCCGACGCCGCCCTCGAGTTCAAAGACATCCCGCTCCCTAACCTGATGATGCGAGGCATGTCGACCCTGGCCCAGAAGATCGGCCGGGCCCCGACCCTCAAAGTACCGACCGTGTCGCGCCAGTCCGACTCCGAAGCTGCCCTCGAAAACGCTGAGCTGCGCCAACGCATCATCGAAGGCTACGACGACGAGCAACGACTCGAGATGCAGCTCCCCCAGGTGGCCCGATGGGCTCTCGGCTATGGCTTCGCGGTGTGGATGGTGCGTGACCACCTCTCACCGGAGGGTTACCTGTACCCGATCGCCGAGCTGCGCGACCCCTTCGACTGCTACCCGGGCTACTGGGGACCAACCCAACGCCCCCAGGAGCTGGCCGTGATCCGCCAGGTACCCCCCGAGGCGCTCGCCCAGCAGTTCCCCAGGTTCGCCTCTGCGATCAACCCGCCGGCCCGTACGAGTCGAGGTCAGCGATCCTGGCGCGGTGGAGTGATTCTTGGCTCTCAGGGCAGAGGGTGGGAATCCAACTCCTCGAACGAGGACGGCCTCGAGTTCGCCGAGTACATCGACATTTCCGGCACCTACTCGGTGATCCCCGAGCGCGGTCTCGTCGTCGACTTCGTCCCCAATCCGCTGCGCCAGTCGGTACCTTTCGTCATACCCCGCCGATTCAGCTTCAACCAGCTCGCCGGGCACTACGACCACCTCATCGGACTCATGGTCGCTTTCGTCAAGATGACCATCCTCGGCGTTGTTGCCATGGAGGACGGGGTGTTCGTCGAAACCAATGTCGAAGGTGAAGTCCTCTCCGGTGAATACCGCAAAGGCCGGGGCGAGGTCAACATCATGGCCCCGGGCTCGTCGGTGTCCAGGCCGCAAAACAACCTCCCGTACCAGTTGTTCCAGCAGATCGACCGGGTGGAGCGACAGTTGCGTATCGGGTCGGGTTACTCGGTCCAAGACGACAGCGAGTCCCCGATCGACTTTGCTACCGGACGTGGCATCGAGGCCCTCGGGCTGTCCATGTCCAACGAGGTCAAGGAGTACCAGCTCACCCTCACCTACGCGATGCAGGATCTCGACCGGATTCGCCTCGAGTGGGACGAGGAGTCCTACGGAGGATTGACCAAGCCGGTGCTCGGCGAGGTGGATGGCAAATCGTGGACCGAGACCTACGACCCGGCTGTTGACATCGCCGGCCGGTGGCGCACCAGGCGGGTCTACGGGGTGATGGCAGGGTGGGACGAGCCTTCCAAGCTGGTCACCGGCATCCAGCTCCTCGGAGCCGAGATCCTCGACACCCTCACCATCCAAGAGAACCTCGACGGGCTCGACGACATTCCCGGGGTGAATAAGCGTATCCGCAAAGAGAAGGCGGAAAAGGCGCTGTACCGGATCATCGAGGCCGCAGCCGCCCAACCGCAAGACCCTGCAGCGCCACCCAACCCGGAGACGATGAAGGCCCGCATGGCGCTCATTGAGCTATACAAGAACCCCGAGGACATCGAGGAGATCCTCAACAAGTTCTACACGCCGGAAGATCCACAGCTCAACCCGGAGGAAGAAGCTCTCTTGGGTCAAGGTCAGGAAGATCCGCTCGCTGCACTCTTTGGCGGTGGCGGTGGCGGCCCGCCGGGTGGTGCTCCGGGTGGCGCTCCGCCGGGAGTCCAGACAGTTCTGTCTCGCCTTGAGCTCAGTGGTGGAGCCGAGGGCGGATCACAGACCGTACAACGCATCTAGGAGACTCCCGTGCCTCGTCATCGCAAGCCAAGGTCAGGGAACAAGGCTCAGCCGATCCGTGACATCCCCCAACAGCCGTTTGGCGAGGGTCAGGCTCTGCGTGAGATCCAGCAGGCCGCGCCCCTCCAGGGCGACCCACAGGCTCCCGCCGATCCCGCCCCACAGGGCGGCGCCCGGCCCGCTCCGATCTTCGGCCAATCGGCGTTCCGTCCCACTGAGCGCCCGGGTGAGCCGATTCAATCAGGGATACCGTTTGGGCCCGGGTCCTCGGGGTCGAACCAGATCATCCCCACTGACACAGTCGACTCGTTTCTGCGGGCCCTCTATCAAGTGTTCCCCGACGACGCCATTCTGCGTCTATTGAAGGAGTGAAATGACGTTACCTAGTCCAATCGACACCCGGCAGGTTGACGACCACCTCAGCTCTCACGAGGTATGGCACGAAACTCTGCATGGATTCCACAATGCCTACTTGACGGCTAATCCTGGGATTCGCTACGTCCGGGTCGACGGCGACGACGGCGACGATGGCCTGACCTGGCAAACCGCCAAAGCGTCGGTTGTCGGCGCTCAAGTAGCTGGCGGTACCATCGCCAGAATCTATGTCGGAGCTGGTACCTACGACATCAAAACCCCGATCGAGCTAGTAGATGGACAATCGATTGAAGGGGTGAGCACTCACAGCGCCCTCGGCACCATGCTCAAGGCACACGCTGACCTCGGTACCGATCCATTGATAACAAACGTTGCAGGCAACCTCACGTCGGGTGGCTTGTTTTGGTTGCAGGCACGTGGAACCAATGATGCCTCCGGTGGCGCCGGAATCGTGTTCACGGGCAACATTGCGGATAACTGGACAATGGATCATGTGCAAGCCAACGGGTTCTCCAGTCACGGGTTCCATTGGGATATCCCAGGCCCTGGGCTAGCAGGTAACCCGTTGACGATCGGAGTTGTCAACGCATTCCAGTGCGGCCTCGACGGGGTCGGTGACGGGTTCCGTCTCGAAGCCCCCGGCAGTGGGAGAGTGTCCTTCGACTACCTAGGCGGTGACAACAACGGCGGTTCGCTACTCGTTATCGACAGGTTGGGCGACAATGCGATGGTTCAGATTCATAACCTGAAAGCAGAACGGACCATCGACGACACCCACAATGTGATCGTCGACATCCTCAACTCAACTAACGGGATGCTGTCAATCGGCGGCTTCTACATCTTCCACAACGTGTCGGGCGGGGTAACACCAACAGACCTCATCAGAGTCGACGCTGAGCAATTCCGCCTCCACGTCGACTACTGCCACCTCTCCGAACCAGGGTCCAACAAATACACCAACGGGTTTACCGACGGTATTACCACGATCCCGGCTGCCGTGTGGATCAAACAACCTCACTTCCACAACTACTCAATGGGACTACGGGACGGCCGCAATCTATGGATGTCAACCACCTTCCCTGAGGGGAACCTGGTTGCCGAAGTCGGATCGCTCGCTATTGTCACTCACGCTTCCGCTGGCCCTGGGGCAGCTGCATACATTAAGGATGAAGGCAGCGGTAACACTGGCTGGAAAGCTATCAACGGAATCGCCGCTCATACCGACGCCAGCCGTCCCTCATGTGTAGCTGGGCTGACGGGCTACATGATCTTCAACACCGACGACGGAGCTCCTAACTGGTGCGACGGTACCAACTGGGTCGACGCTACCGGTACGACTACCTGATGACCACCCCGCTCACTTGGTTCAACCCACCCGACCGGGAGCGTCTGCTGATTTCCGAAGCCGAAGCGCACGACCGTCGGTTACGTGCCATGGGCTCTCAAGTCAACAGCTCGGTTGCGCGTAATACCGCGCAGATCGCCGACCAATACCCGACTCTGGATCGGGAAGTCATCGCAGCGGCGTCCCTCGCTGGGGTGCCGGCGGACGATCCGATCCTCCTCGATGTCGCCATGCGCTCATGGGAAGCCGACCAGAACCTATGGGATATGGCGATCGGTGCAGTCAAAGGCACGACCCGTATCGCTGGCACCATTGCACAGTCCTTCTACGAGGAGCTGGTGTCGCGGCCGATCCGCACCGTGGTAGGCACCCTGCAAGGCATGTCGCTCGGGGACGCCTTCGGTGAGGCTGGTTCCTCAGTCGGAGTCCGGGCCCTCCAAGAGCTCACTGCTGGGCGTCGAGTCAACCTCGGCTCCGGGTTCCTCCCCGGCAACGATGTCGCCACCCCCGACGATCCCGCCGTGCAGAAATTGGTCGAGTTCGGTGTCGACGAGTTCGAGGCGATCCGCACCGTTCAAAGTCAGTACGGCGCCCCGATCTACGACCAGTTCATCGCGGATTCAGAACGGATCAAGTTTCGGGGCCAGCCGGTGAGCCCGGGCCGGCTCGCCGCCGGCGTGTTCGGCATCGAGCCCGGGACTCTGCCGTACAACGTATTCAGCGGAGCCATCGACGGCATCTCCCAGGTGCTCCTCGACCCGGCCTCCAAACTGTTCGTCGGTTTCAAGATCCCCAAGCTCATCCCCGGAGTCGGCGGGCAGTTCGTCAAAGTCGCCGGCAGAGAGCTCAAGGGAATCTCCAACGTGCGAGCCGACCTGCGCAAGATCGCCGGCATCTCACCATCCGGTTCGGTGCGCAACACGGTGTATTCACCCATGCTCAACAACTTCATCGACGGGTTGAGGGGCCAGCAGCTCCTCGACGCCCTCTGGGTGCATAGAGGCGATCCGGTGACGCTAGCCAAGATTTTCTCGAGAGGAGGCGCCGCCAGCCCACCGTCGAAGATCATCAACGAGATCGGACGCCCGGGCCTGACCCGTGCCGACCTTTCCTCGATTATGAAGGGCCAAACAGGGATCGACATCACTGTTCCGAGTCGACCTGGCGAGGTGTTGTCGACGCTCAGAGAGACGGGTGGGCTTGGGGACGAAGGGTTGACTCGCCTACGCCAGCTAGGGCCGGACAGAATAGAGCGCGCCGGTGTCGATGTCCCCGACGTGCTGCAAGCCCTCCCGCGCGACCCGACCAACCCGTCACTGATCGGCCGAGGGTTGCAAAGCGCCGGCGTCTTGGGTGAAGGGCAAGCATCATCGCTCGGCGGGGCGATCGCCGGAAGCCTCGGACCCGGGCTTTCCAGAGCCCTCAAACCGCTCGGCGGAGCGCCGGTGACTCCCGAGCTGGGCAGAGTCCTCGGACTCCGGGCCACCGTAGGCCACTCCATCGACGGCACCAGACTCGGCCGGCTGTTCGCCACCATGCCGGGACGCCAACTCGACTTCAAGGATCTCGACAGCTCAGCAGCGACCCTCGACGACTGGATGATCGAAGCCAAGTTCAGCTTCGACAAGCGCCAAGAGATCATGGCTAAATGGCACAACCTCAACGATTCCGAGCTGGTCAACGCCGACTTTTACGAGCTGGTGTTCAAGGACGTGCAGCAAGAGTTTTCCCGTCAGATCGTACGCGACGTAGTGCCCCGCTCGGTTGCGGCCAAAGGCAAGGAAGCTATCGATATTTGGAAGGCCGGCGGCGGCGGAGCCAGCGGTAAAGACAACGCGATGGTGCAGATGCTGGAGGAGAACCTCAATTTCTGGTTCGATGACCTCGACGAGATGCGCCGCTACTTCACTGCTGATATGGCAAACCAGCCGTTCCCCGGGAGCCGGTTCAAGGTGCTTGGCGACGGGTCGTTCATCGAGCAACCTACCGCCCAGCTCCTCGCCGAATATCTCAACCGCGGCGTCACCCTCCCCGAGCCTCGTCTTGTGCGCCGCGCCGTCTCTCGGATTTCGGAGGCTGTCGCGAACGACGCCCTCGAACTGCGCGCCCTGCCCGGGGTGTTCGATGTGTATATGCAGAAGATTTGGAAACCGATGGTGCTGTTGCGAGTCGCCTTCCCGTTGCGAGTCCAGGCCGACAACCAGCTCCGCATGGCTGCCGCCGGCCTCGACTCGATGTTCCGCCACCCGATGGACTGGCTGTCGTGGGCGATCGCTGACCCGACTTTGGACGGCTCAATTCAAAAGATTCTCAGAGGTGCTGCCAAGGTGCTCCCCGAAAGCCGCGACGGCGTGATCGGCTTCGGGCGGACTTCCCGAGGTGCCACTGGAGTCAAAGCTCGCGAGATAACAGACGAGTTCGGTGAGGTGATCGAGATTTTCGATTCGATCACAGGTGCCAAGAAAGCCAAGGATGCGATGACTCACGGAGGCTCGAGCCTCCTCGGCTACAGCTCCTCCATCGAGAACCCGGGAGATGTTGTTTACACCCTGCTCGCCAACTCGGCTCCGGGCGAAGCTGCCCCGGGTGGGTTCATGTCGGCATGGCTCACCGAATATCTCCAGCTCGGCGGCGACGACGTGGCGCGCAGGGTGGCAGCCAACAAGGAGGAGGCCAAAGAATGGTTCTGGGGGAACCGGGCGGTACGCGAGGCCCTTGCCGACACCGACGCCAAGAAGGTGATCGTCGATGATGCGGTAGCTCAAGCCGAAGGCTACGCCAACGCAAAAGCCGCCGCCGATACCTACATAGAAGGCGTCTGGGCCCGGATAGTCGAGAAGTCTGGCGGAAAGTTCAAAGCCCAACGACTTGAGGATGGCCGGGTGGTCTATACGCCCGTCGCTGACGGCAACACCGACCTGGTCCGAGGCATTGCCAACGGGAAACTCAAGGTAGACGGCAACGACATCGACCTGGCCACAGTCGGAAACGCCCGTTACTCGAGCCTCATTGACGAGTTCACCAACACTTACTACGACGAGTGGTCACCCAGCTCGGTGAAGGTCCACGACGAGACCCGTGTCACTCGAGGTCTGCCGACCAGCGCGGACAGGATCGTCAAACGCATGTTCGAGGCGCTGGCGTCGAAACCGGAGAACCTGCTCTCCCGGTCGCCGGCGTTTCGCCAGTTCTACTGGCAGCGGGTCGAGGAGCTGATGCCATTCATGGACGACGCGACCCGCAACCAGACCCTACGCGCCGCCCGAGCTGCCAACTTGGACCGCACCGCCCTGCAGCGGTTCGCCAAGAAGGCGATTGAAGGAACCGGCGACGGGATCTCGGCGATCGACGACGTGGAGAACATCGCCATGTCGTTCGCCCTCGACAACACCCGTGAGCTGCTCTATGACCTGCACAAGCGGTCCAACTTCATGGACATCGCCCGCAACCTGTTCCCATTCGGCGAAGCCTGGGTGGAGATCATCACCCGCTGGTCCAAGCTGGCTTACGACCACCCGGAAACATTGCGTCGTTTTCAGCAAGTGGTCGAAGGCGGCCGTCGTTCCGGGTTCATCACCACCGACCCGGTGTCAGGAAAGGAAGTTTTCAACTACCCCGGCGGCGGCCTACTGGCGAATTGGATGCTCAAGGGCGCCTCACCGGCCGGGCCCGTCGCCGGCGCCCTCGGCGGAGCCGCGCTCGGCGGTGCTGTCGCCGGCCTCCCCGGCGCCGTGGTCGGCGGCTTTGGGGGGACCGCACTCGGAGCGTTCGCCGGCGGTATCCGCGAACCGAAAGGTGGGAGCGAGGCAAGCCTCGCCATCCAAGGCCAAGTCGCTGGTATCAACCTTGTGGCCGCTTCCTACCTGCCCGGTCTGGGGCCGCTCATCCAGGCACCCCTCGCTGTGCTGATGGGGAACAACTGGGTGATGTCGAGACCCCAGTTCGACTGGGTGAAGGATCAGATATTCCCGTTCGGTGACCCGCAGCTCAACTCGCCCGACGACTTCCTGAAACTGGGTCTGCCCGCCTGGTCCAAGAAGATCATCCAGCCACTCGCCAGCGGCGACCCCGACTTCGCTCGCCTCCACGCCCACTCCACCATTGACGTGATGCGAGCCCTACTGCAGACGCCCGGGTACTCCAAGGACAGCCCGGAGCAAATGTTGCGCCTTGTGAACGACGGCAAGAAAATCGCTACCAATCTGTCGATCATCCGAGGTTTCCTCCAGTTCGGGCTCCCCACCGGGCCCTCGATCCGGTTCTACGCTGCCGCCAAAACCGACGATCCCGCGACCAATGGCACGTTCTACCTGTTTCAGACCCTGGCTTCGGAATACCGCAAGATGCTCGAGGAAAAGAACTTCGATGAGGTGGCCGCCACCGATCAGTTCTTTGCCGCGTTCGGTCTCGACCCGGTGGACTTCATCACTTCCAAGACCACCTCAGCATTCCGGCGTGGTGCCACCACTGAGGCTTTCGACTTCGAGCGTCAGAACTTGGGTATCTTCGAGCGGTTCCCCCTCACTGCCTACTACGGCGCACCCGACGATCCCGACGCTGAGTTCAACCTCGAGGCGTGGGCTCGCCAGCTCGACGAGGGCACCCGGGAGCCGTTCACTGAGGAGCAATGGCTCGGAGCGCGCCACCACACCTTGGGCTCGGCTGCCTACGCCGAGGCGCAACGGGAGATCCAAGGCAAGCGGGCCGCCCGCGGCGAGGAGAACATCGAGAACTACAACGAGCGAGAGGCGAAGTATCTACGGGACGTGAAACTGTGGCTCATGGAGGAGTACCCGGGGTACAACAGGCCCAACGTCGGTGTGCCCACCAAGGGCTCGATAGAGCAGAAGGTCGCCGAGCTCATCGGCTGGGCTGACAATCCGGTGCTGAGCGAAACATCGGCGGGCAGGGGCCTGGCGGTGTATCTTGAGGCTCGCCAGACAGTCATTGATCGGGTGGTTTCGTTGGATTTCTCACCTACGTCCTACCAGAGCGCGAAGCTCGACGGGCGAGGAGTCCGTTACCGCCGGTTCCTGCGCGAAACCGCCGAGTGGATCATCGCGCAACCTCAGTACGCCGACTTCGGGCCGATGTGGCTCTCGATATTGTCGCGTGAGCTCAAAGACGACATCGATGCCGAGACCGGGGCGGTGGCCGCATGACCTCTCCCATTCCCCTCGACCCGGAGCAGGCGTCCCTCGCTCGGAATGTCCGACCGCTCACCCGTCAGGAGAAACGCAACCTCCTGTCCTCTCGCCAGAACGAGCCGAGCGGTACCCGGCAAGCAGCTCCAGAGCCCGACGGTGGCCGTATCGCCAGCCTCCTGGTCCGACTCCAAGTGTGGCTGGCAGAAAACGGGATCGACCTCACCGACGGCGCCAGACAACGGATCGCCGAAGCTGAGAACCCGTGGCAGGTGCTGAGACAGTTCGTTCGCCAAGACGACAAGTTCGAGCTCGTCGAATCCACGATACGCAACCTCCATGAGGAGGAGTGGCGAGTCGGATTTGTCTACGACTCGGGCCGGCTCGGTAC
>SDBT01007045.1_pt1 | contig 18554 bp, 13 predicted proteins | sample 2277101 | NCBI WGS metagenome assembly SDBT01 (sample SAMN10404973, study PRJNA504765) | marine sediment metagenome | isolation source: marine sediment core GS10_PC15, 103 cmbsf | place: Arctic Ocean: Southern Knipovich Ridge | collected 2010
TGCAGGCTTCAGAATAAATTGTAATTTTACTCATGTTCTTTATTTTTAGTTAAACATGAGCAAAATGTAATGATTTTGCAGTTAAGCTAAAGCTACCCCGCTTCGGCGGGGTTTAGTTCAACACGGCATCATAAAACATTGCGCAGAAAGCAGTAAATTTAGACGACATATAATTTAATCAACGGCATAGTGACTTGATACTGAAGTGCATCTAAGAGCGCAACGTTTCATATGCCAAAACGTTATGCACAAGCGATTAATAGACAACGTCACAGCGAAATGATGATGAAATGGAATATTAAACTTGTTACAGAAAACAAAACTGACGAAATGACTACTCGACACTTATTGACGCCCCTAATGTATTTTAATTTTTTCTCCCACCACACAAAAATTTTGAAATGCCAGCACACATTACACACATTTGCAAGTCCCACAATGCCAACCCACAAACCAAAACTTGCAAAAGAGTGTAATTTTAGCCTTTAAATAATAACTAATTGTAATGTTAGACCAATCTTTCTCAAATACTAATTTTAATAAGATTTTCCTTAAAGATAATAGGAAAGGCAAGTTTATTAAAAGCTATTTTACACAGGAATATCTAGATAAACATGAAGAGTTTAAAAAGACACTTAGGGGGAAAAAAGAATTAAAAAGAACAAATGGACTGCTCACTAAAGATGAACTTGATTATTTTGCTGATGAACTTGATAAGATAAATAAAGAGAAAGAAGAAATTAGGCTAAATACTTTTAAAAAATTCGCAGATGAAATATCGGGGAAAAAATTTCAATTCAAAGTAGATTATTATCCAAAAAAAAAGGTTTACACAATTGAGAAAGATGCTTCATCCTATTATGCTGTTAAGCAACTACAGACAAATATCAACAAAACCTTTAAAGTCAAACAAGCAAATAGAAATCTTATAATAAAACAATTATTCTATATTTTATCAGACGGTTATCCGAAAATCTTAATTAAAACAGACATTAAAAGTTTCTATGAAAGTATACCTCAAGACAAACTCTTCGCAAAAATCGAGGATAACACACTATTATCTCCATTTTCTAAAAAACTTATTCGAAAACTATTCTATGAATATGAGAGAAAAAAAGATACAACAATAATCCCACCTAAAAAAGGTATACCAAGAGGGATTGGTGTAAGTGCATATTTATCTGAATTATATTTGCGAGATATTGATAATGAAATGAAATGTTTAGATGATGTAATCTTTTTTGCTAGATACGTAGATGACATTATTGTAATTTTTTCTCCTAAGTCACCTAGCACAAAGGGAAATTATTTTGAGAAAATAAAAGATATTATTGTGAAAAAAAATGAGCTTCGGTTAAAAGACGGCTCAGATGGCGGTGAAAATAAGACACTTATAAAGGAATTCTGGAATCATGGTACATATAGTGAAGAGGTAAATTTTTTAGGCTACAAATTAACTATTTCTCGAACCCAAACATTTGGTTCAAATGGAAAGCCTATCTATAAATTTCAAACGATTATCAATATTTCTGACAATAAGTTGGATAAATATAAATTGAGATTAAGGAAAGCTGTTGAGACTTATAATAATGATTCTAAATTTAATGAAAAGGAAGCAAGAAAACTTCTTTTCCAAAGATTAAAATTTTTAACTGGTAATTTCCATTTAAACAACAATAAGAGAAATGTGAGATCTGGAGTATTTTATTCAAATTCTATGCTTACGCTTAATAAAGATAATGGTGTAGATAGTCTACGGAAACTTGATAAAGAGTTATCGAAAGAAATCAAATTTCTTATTCCACCACCCAAAATCGGAATAAATAAAACTAATCTAATATTGCATATTATCCATAATTACAGTTTTAGAAAAGGCTTTTCAGACTTAAAAAATAATTTCTATAGTTTCAATGTGTCTTCAAAGGAAGCATCAATATATTTCAAAAAATATGGGAGAACCGTCTCAAAATTTGAAATTATAACTTCAATTTGGAAATAATGAGTAAGCGTAAAAAATATATCAAATATCCAAAAGAGAGAGTTATTCTATCTGATGTATTGCCTTATGAAACTCCAATAACTTTTTCTAACAGGCATTTCTATAAGTTTTTATTAAATTTTGGTATCACATATAATGGTAGCTCAATTAAATTTAAAAATAATTTACGAGGGAATGATAAAGATGCTTTTGATTGCTTGCTTAAGTTATTATTTTGTGAAAATATAAACAATCCAAACTTTAGAAAAATTCCATTTACTTACAGAATAAGCCATAAAGAAAATGATTTTAGAGAATTAGCCTTGATCCACCCAATCAATCAACTTAAATTGATTGATTTTTATGATAAATTCAAAGAAATAATTCTTTACTACTGCTCTATTAGTAATTTTAGCATTAGAAGACCCTCTGATATTGCAAAATTCACATTTTTTAATGACCAACTACACCAAGAAATAAAAGGTGATAAATCAGATTTTTTGGAGTTATCTGGAAAGGAATATGAGAATTTAAAGACTTTTTTTTCTTACAAGAAATACACAAATATTTATCGTTTTTACGAGGACTATAGATATCAGAGAGCTGAGAAAAAATTCAATTATTTATTTATATTTGATATTAATAAATGTTTTGATAGTATTTATACTCATTCTATTGTATGGGCTGTTTTAGGAATTGATACGGTTAAAGAAAACGTTAGTATTTCAAAGAAAACTTTTGCTGGTTTATTCGATCATTTCATTCAATATACAAACTACGGTGAAACAAATGGAATTATAATTGGGCCTGAATTTTCAAGGATATTTGCCGAAATAATATTACAGAAAATTGATATCGCAATTGAGGCTAAATTAAAAGCAGAAGGTTTTTATTTGAGAAAACATTATGAATTATACAGATACGTTGATGATTATTTTCTATTCTTTGATGAAGAACTATTGAAAGATAAAGTTCTTACTTTGTTTAAACACGAACTTAAGACATATAAGTTATCAATAAATAATTCAAAGTCAAAAGATTATAAAAAGCCTATAATAACAGAGATTACAATAGCCAAAGAAAGAATAATTCAATTATTTTCAGAAGAACCAAAATTTAGAATTGAAGAAGTTGACACAGTAAATGATGTAGAAGGAAATGCTGAAGAAAGCTGCATTTCTCTGATCAAGCATAAATTCAGTTTACATTTCAATTCAAATAAATTGGCTACCAAGTATAAAATAATTATTAAAGAATCTGGTATTGATTACAAAGATGTATTAAACTATAGTCTAGCGATTTTAAATAACAAAATTGAGGAGAATCTTACTTCATTTGAGGCAAAATATAAAGAATATGTGGAGTTAGAATATAATCAGAAATTAACAAAAAGTGATTCTCTAAAAAAGCAAAAACTTGAATCTAACTTTACTAAATACAATGAGAGATTTATTGATTTTATTTTCTTTATTTACTCTGTTTCTCCAAGAGTAAATTCAACCATAAAAGTAGGTCATATATTATCTAAAATTATTAAATACTATAAAGGGGTTTTTAAATTAAAAATTGGCCCTAATACTTTTAAAATACCGAAATGCTCAAATAGTAATAGAGACCGAATATTTAAAAAAATATTAGACGAATCCAGTTTTATCCTTAACAAAAATACACTTAACGAGTATGCACAAGTAGAGTCATTATATATACTAACTGTTTTAAGAGATTTAGGTAAGAATTTTAGATTAAATCAAGCTTTATTAGCTAAATTCTTAAATGCTACTGAAGAGAACTACAAAATCAAAGAAGGAACATTAAACTATTTTTCTATAGTTGTATCAATTTTCTATATAGCAAAGTCTGAAAAATATCCAGAGCTTAAACAAGAACTTTTAAATTATACCTTAAACTATATAACATCTTACTCAATTGAAAAAAGGGGAAAGTCAGCAGAGATGGCTCACTTAGTTTTAGATTTATTAGCTTGTCCATTTTTAGATCTAAAGTATAAGAAAAAAGTATTAATTTCATATCGTAATAATTTAACATATAATGAAAAAAAAGGAACTATTATTGACGTAGAAAAAATTAATGAATTCACCATGCACCAGAAGTATTGGTTTACTAAATGGGATAGATTTGATTTAACTAAAGAATTTGAAAATAAAAAGAGTCAAGAAGTATATTCATAAAGATAATGCCAATGCCAATCCCCAGGTCATTATTGCTATTTGATAGGATGATGATTAAGATCACACACTTGCAGCGGCAATACTCGGTAAAAGAGGACAAAAACAAAAAAGGTAGCTGGGGATTTGCTGCCTTTTTTAATAAAACTCCATATAGGTATAAGCACATTAGCAATTCGTACAAGCCAACTCACAAACCAAAACTTGCAAAAGAGTGTAATTTTGCTAACATTTTTTCTAAATTTGGCTAAAACTAATTATATGCCTAAAATTTATGACAATATAGCAAATCATTTGACTAAAGGATTAAATGAATCTCTTGAGGTATCGCAAAGAACTGATCTCTGTGTTGGTTATTTTAATCTAAGAGGATGGAAAGAAATTTCTGAGAAAATTGATTCCCTATCAGGTGAAACTATAAACGAAGGGAAAGATGATTTTCACAGAATTTGCAGACTGTTGGTCGGTATGCAAAAATTACCGGTCGATATACTCCGTGATTATTTCAGGACAGATGAGCATCATATTCTTGATCAGGGTGAGGCAGTAAAACTTAAGAAAAGATTGGCACAGGAATTTAAAGACCAACTCACAATAGGTACTCCTACTGATTCAGATGAATATGCGTTAAGAAGATTGAGTCAGCAATTGAAAGATAAAAAAGTTGTTGTGAAATTGCATTTGCGGTATCCGCTTCATGCCAAACTATATTTAGCTTATAGTGATGACAAACGGGTACCAGTTGTTGGTTTTCTTGGTAGCAGTAATTTAACATTGGCCGGTCTTGAAAAACAAGGTGAGCTGAATATTGATGTTATGGATCAGGATGCCGCCAACAAATTGGCAAATTGGTTTGATGATCGATGGAATGACCGTTGGTGTATTGATATAACTAAAGAACTCATTGAGATCATTGATAATAGCTGGGCAGCCGACTGGTTATTATCACCCTATTATATTTATCTGAAAATGGCTTACCATTTATCTCAGGAAGCCAGAGCAGGATTAAACGAATTCAAAATCCCTGTTGTATTCAGAAAAGAACTTTTACCATTCCAACAGGCGTCGGTACTTATTGCTGCTAAAAAGTTAAACAGTCGTGAAGGTGTTTTTATTGGAGATGTAGTTGGTTTGGGTAAAACAATTACGGCTTGCGCCCTGGCAAAGATTTTTGAAGAAGACTTTTTCTTTTCAACTTTGGTTATTTGTCCGCCAAATTTGAAATTTATGTGGAACGGTTATATTAACCGATATGACCTAAAAGCAAATGTTATCTCAATCGGAGAAGTTCAAAGAAGACTGCCTGATTTACGCCGGTATAAATTGGTTATTATAGATGAAAGCCATAATTTAAGGAACGATCAGGGTAGCCGGTATCGTTCAATAAAAGCTTACCTTGAAGAAAATGACAGCAAAGTCATTTTGCTTTCGGCTACACCTTACAATAAATCCTATATTGATTTATCAAACCAACTTCGGCTATTTGTTTCTGATGATAAAGACCTTGGTATTGGCCCTGAGAATTATATTAATAGTATTGGTGGACAAGTACAATTCTCAGCTCAACATACTGAAACATTTATTAGAAGCATTAAAGCATTTGAAAAAAGCAATTATGCAGATGACTGGCGGGAATTGATGCGACTCTATCTTATTAGACGAACAAGGAGTTTCATAAAAGATAATTATGCTGAATTAGACAAGGAAAAGAACAGGAAATATCTCACTTTTTCAGATGGAACACGTTCATATTTCCCTGATAGATTACCTAAAAAAGTAGAGTTTGATTTCGATCCGGATAATCCTAAAGACCAATATGCAAAATTATATTCTCAAAATAACGTCGATATTATTAATGGTCTTGACCTACCTCGATATGGTTTGGGCAATTATATTTTGCAAAATCTAACTATTTCTCCAACTAAAGATGAAGAAGTAATCATAGCAAACTTATCCCGTGCCGGTAAACGTTTGATGGGTTTTTGCCGTACAAACCTTTTTAAACGCCTTGAAAGTAGCGGTTTTTCATTTCTCATCTCATTAAGCAGGCACATTCTGCGAAACTATGTCTTTTTCTATGCTATCCAAAATAACCTACTTGTACCTATCGGTAAAAATATTTCGCAAAACCTTGATGATTTTTTAGAGGATGCTGATACAGACAGTAATGGTGAAAATGAAAATACAATCAGTTTTATCCTTGATGAAAAAACTTACCTCAATAGCGCCTCTAAAGTTTACGATTTATATGCCAGTCCAAAATATAAGCATCAATTCGACTGGATAAGAAGTGAATTCTTTGCTCCGATTATACTCAAACAATTGGCTGATGATAGTGCCGATATTATAAAAATCCTGAAAATAGGCCAGGCATGGAATGCTGTCGAAGATCGGAAACTAAATGCCTTACATGAACTCTTATCCAAAAAACACAATAATGAAAAGATATTGGTTTTTACTCAGTACGCCGATACAGCTTACTATCTTTCAGAACATTTAAAAAGCCGAAAAGTTAACCATTTGCAACATGTAACGGGCAATAGTGATAATCCAACAGTATTGGCACAACGATTCAGCCCGGTTAGCAATAAAATACTTGCAACTAAAAATGATATTAGGGTACTAATTTCTACAGATGTTTTAAGTGAAGGTCAAAACCTGCAGGATGCCCATATTATTCTTAATTATGATTTGCCTTGGGCCATAATCAGACTGATACAGCGTGCCGGCCGTGTTGACCGTATCGGGCAGAAATCGGAAGAAATTATTTGCTATTCCTTTTTACCGGAAGATGGGATTGAGCAAATAATTAAACTGAGAAGAAGATTAACTAGCAGAATCAGGCAAAATGCAGAAGTGGTTGGCTCCGATGAAGTGTTCTTTGATGGTGACCCAATTAATATTGAAGACCTTTACAACGAAAAAGCGGGAATTCTGGATGAGGAGGAAGACAGCGAAGTTGATCTGGCATCTTACGCTTTTCAAATATGGAAGAATGCAACCGATGAAAAACCGGAACTAAAAAAGACAATACCTGATTTACCTAATGTCGTGTATGCCACCAAGCAAAACAATTTGCCCCCGGAAAAAGAAGGAGTTATTGTTTACACCCGCACTTTTGATGAAAATGATGTGCTTGCCTGGGTTAACACAAAAGGAAATATTATCACCCAATCCCAGTTAACTATCCTGAAAGCTGCTGAATGTAAGTCTAACGTTGAGCCATGTTATAAAATACCTGAGCATCATGTGCTTGTTAAAAAGAGTATTGATTTTATCAGGGAAGATGAAAAAAATACCGGAGGTTCCCTTGGTAAAAAGACAGGTGCCAAATACAGGGTTTACATGCGTTTGGACAGATATTGCAAGGAATATGAAAACACATTGTTCGTTAATGATGCATTAAAAAAAGCAATTGATGATATTTATAAATATCCCTTTAAAGAATTTGCACGGGAAACGCTAAACCGGCAGATGAAAGCAGGTATATCTGATGAAGACCTTGCCAGCCTGGTTGTATCGTTGCGGGAAGAAGACAAGTTTTGTATTGTAAACCAGGATGAAATGCCCGACAAAGATCCTCAAATAATTTGTTCATTGGGCTTACTTAATAAAGAATAAGATATGGCATTAAGCAAACAAGAATTTTCATCCTACATCAAACAGTTCAAATTCAGGGAGCTGTTTAATGATATGGGTTGGAATAACGATAGGACCAAACAACCCATTGTTGTTGATGACAGTACTTATATATTACAGGCTGTCGCTGAAAAAAGCGGTTTTAAAATTCTTCTTTGCAATCCGGCAACCGATGGCTTTATTCCTGATTACAATACACGCAAAAAGATTGAAACCAAGATTACCAAACTGTTCCAGGAGCACCTGATTATTTTTTATGATGCAAAACAACAGGAGCAAATCTGGCAATTGGTAGTAAGGCAAACAGGCAAACCAATCAAGGTCACCGAAACACGGTACAACATCGCACAAGATCCTGAACTGCTTTACCAACGAGCTTCAGGGCTTTTCTTTGAAATGGATGAAGAAGAAAACATCACCATTGTGGATGTAACCCAACGGGTTGCTGCCAATTTTCATCAAAACGCCGAAAAGGTTACCAAACAGTTTTACGACAAGTTCAAAAAAGAACATATTTCATTCCTGGGTTTTATTAAGGGCATTGAAACCAAAGTGGACAAAGACTGGTACGCTTCACTTATGCTGAACCGGTTGATGTTTTGTTATTTTATTCAGAAAAAAGGTTTCCTGGATGACAATAAAAGCTATTTAAGGGATAAACTTAGATCTTGCCAGGAAAATAAAGGCAAAAACAAATTTTATTCCTTTTACAGGGATTTCCTTTTGATACTCTTTCATGAAGGATTAAATGAAGCCGTACAAAAAGAAGAGGTTATAATTGAGATCGGCAAAATACCCTATCTCAATGGCGGTTTATTTGATGAACATGAGTTGGAGAAAATGTACAAAGATATTGATATTGAAGATAAGGCCTTTGAACGTGTCTTTGATTTCTTCGACCAGTACGAATGGCACCTTGATACCCGCGTTACCGCCACCGGAAAAGACATTAACCCCGATGTGATCGGCTACATTTTTGAGAAATATATTAACGACCGGGCTCAAATGGGCGCCTATTACACCAAGGAAGATATTACCGAATACATCAGCAAAAACACTGTCCTGCCTTGGTTGTTTGATGAAACAAAACGAAATTATTTCAAAGCATTTGTACCCGATGGCGAAATATGGAGCAGTGTAAAAGAAAGCGAGAATGACTATATTTATGATGCTGTTAAATATGGAGTTCCAAAAGAAGGTGGTTTATTTGATGATTTGCCGGAAGATATCAAAGAGGGTTTCCGTACTGATCTGGAAAAGCAAATTGGAAAAGCGGATGACTCCCCTCAGCTTTGGGAAATCCGTAAAGCATGGAATAAAAAGGCATCGGCAGAAATTGCATTGCCCACTGAAATTTACCGCGAAGTAATAAACCGCAGAAAACGATATGCCGAAGTAAAATCTAAAATTGAAAAAGGTGAAATAACACAAATTAACGATTTTATTACTTACAACCTCAACATCCGGCAGTTTGCACAGGATGTGATTGAAAAAACCAACGATCCGGATTTTCTGCGGCATTTTTACAAAGCAATAAATAGTGTTACCATTCTTGACCCTACCTGTGGCTCCGGCGCCTTCCTTTTTGCTGCCATGAATATCCTCGAATCACTTTACGAAGCTTGTATCCGGCGCATGCGAGCATTTGTGGAGGAAGAGGACAGGCTAAACGACGCCGAAAAAAGATCGTTCAGCAACCATTTTAAATTTTTTCGCCGGGTGTTGGCTGAAACCCAGAACGAACACCACCCCAATCTGCAATACTTTATTTTTAAAAACATCATCCTGCAAAATTTGTACGGAGTGGATATTATGAGAGAAGCCGTTGAGATAGCCAAACTCCGTCTGTTCCTGAAACTAGTTGCCACTGTTGATGCCGACTATCGCAAGCCCAACCTGGGGTTGGAACCTTTGCCGGACATTGATTTTAATATCCGCGTAGGAAATACACTTATTGGTTTTGCTTCTGAAAAAGAATTAGAAAAGGCACTTGTTGAAGACATGATGGGTGCCATCGTAAAACAAAAAATTGAGGAGAAATGCGACATTGTGGCCCGAACCTTTACCCGATACAAAGAAATACAATTAAGCAGCGGCAATGATTACAATGATTTTAAAACTGCAAAAGAAGAGTTGAATAAAAGACTAAAGGAACTGAACCATGAATTAAACCAATTGTTGCATAAACAAGCCAGCGGTTTAAAATATGAAGACTGGCTGGTCAGCCACCAGCCTTTTCATTGGTTTGCGGAGTTTTATGAAATTATTAACGATAATGGAGGCTTTGATGTAATTATTGGTAATCCGCCTTATGTTGAATATTCAAAGGTTCGTAATACTTATAAAATTAACGGTTACACAACAGAAAAGTGTGGTAATCTTTATCCCTTTATTATTGAACGTATTATAAAGTTAATTAATCCTTTTGGAAGATTAGGATTTATTATCCCATTAAGTGGTTTTTGTACTCAAAGGATGGAACCTTTCATAAAATTAATAAAAGATACTAAACGAATGACATGGATTGGTCATTTTGGTTGGCGCCCAGCAACTTTATTTGAGGGAGTTAATATTCCACTATCAATTTATATTGCTTCACTGAAAGAATCTTTAAATACTCAAATAGTTTATACTACTGAATATTATAAATGGTACCAAGATAAACGTAATTCATTAATGAGTTTGATTGTGTATTCAGGTGCAAATTCCTTTTTTCTACATCCATTTGTAATACCTAAGATACCATTCGGATTTGAATCGATATTTAATAAATTACTTGCACAAAAAACTAGTATTGGCAATTATACAGCAAAATCAGGAAATGAATTATACTATAGAAATACTGGCGGGCTGTATTGGAGAATTATCCTTAATTTCAAGCCTACATTTATTCTAAATGGAGAAAATGCCTTTTCAAGCACTTTAGCAAGTATTCCTTTAAAGGAACCTGAATATTTATTATTAGCTACTTCTATATTAAATAGCAATTTATTCTGGATGTATTATGTAACTTTTTCAAGCTTTCACCATGTAAATCCTGTTGACCTTATTTCATTTCCAGTAGAGTTTCATAATATGGATAAAAAAGTTAAAAATGAATTAATATCAGCAGGAAATGATCTGATGAGCAGAATGAAAGAAAATAGTGTATTACAAACTCGTTTGCATAAAGGAGGCAATAATAGTCAATCTCAAACTTTTTATCCTTCTTTAACAAAAAATAAAGTTGATAAAATTGATTTAATATTACAAAAATATTATCAATTTACTAATGAAGAACTTGATAAAATTATAAATTATGATATTGTGTTTCGATTACTTCAAGCAGACAAAGAATAATTATGTATAACTAAAACCAAAGTAAAATGGCACTTTCAGAGAATCAATTAATTGTACCCGCTTTAATTGCAATGCATCAATCACCAAGTCATGAAATTCAAACAAGTGATTTGATTGAGCGTATTGCAGATCAATTCACTTTAGATGATAAGGATTTAAGTCCTCTGGTGAACAGGAATGATGAGAAATACACTCAAATTGTAAGAAATCTAAAATCTCATAAAACTCTCAAAGATTTTGGTTATGCAGTTGAGATTAAAGGTGGTTTTCAAATTACTAAAGAAGGAATAGATTGGCTTAATATTAATGGTTTTATATAGAGAACTTATCATATATGAAATCGACAAAGTATTAGCGAATCATTACGGTTTTACGCAGGAGGAGCTGGATTTTATTATAAACTATGATATCAAGTACAGGATGGGCAAGGAATTGGAGAATGGGGAGGACGAATGATAACAAAAATGTGCTTGTAAGGTAATGACGGCTTTTAAAATGAAATACTTGATGAAATAAAGAACTAATTCAACATGGGTCATGAAAGAGTAGGCATATTACCCAAAACAAAACGCTGGATAACGGTTGTCGAAGGCATGGCCTCTTTTTCGGCAAGTGAAAATAATGTGCCGGAAATAGCTGAACAGACTTTAAGGAATGTTCAAAGTCGGTTTCAGGATATTGAACGTGATAAAGGTGTTCAGGCCGCTTTTCAGTTTCTGATATTACTTTCTGTCTCCTTTAAACATAAAAATCCAGTTGATTTTCTTTCTTCTCACGGAGTAAAAATATCCGAGAATATTACTCCCTTACAAATTGCTAAAGCCGTTACATCATGGGTATCAAAGCAAAGCGAATCTAATGAATATGCCTCCTTTGCCCAAAGCGCTGCCATAGATGCCATTAGCGAATGGTATCAAAAGAATCAGACTTTTCAGGAAAATCTTTTTACTGGTGATAAAGACCAGTTTGAGGTATGGAGGAAGTCAGCAGACGGTAGCGGATTTTGTGAGCTTTCCCGACTTTATTTTTCCAAGTTTACTGAAAGGTACCTGCGTTATTTTTTAGAACGGGAAGCTTCTTCAAGCATGAATAGCATTGATACACGAAATCGTTTCAATGCAGAATTGCAAAAGCATTTAAGCGAAATTTCTAAACACGCATTTGAAACAGCTAAGATCACACAGTCTTTTGCAGCCGGATGGTTTAATAAAAATGTAAAAGACACGATCCCTTCTTCAAGAAAAATACAAGGCTTTTTAAATATCGCCTTTGGTAAGATGAGAGGTGAACTTCTCAGAGAGGAGAATACAAAATGAAGGGAGAGCCGCTACATATCATATTATGCAATGAAGCTAAGTTTCCAAAGAAACTTAACAGGATATCTAATAAGAAGATCCTTAGATTATTTCACACTCCCGGAAAATCTAATAGAAACGTTAATATTCAACTTCCCGATTTTGTTGGTTCCGTCTATCACCTTCCTGACAGGGTAAAAGACTTACTCGAAATAGCAGCTTATGTTTATGCGGCAGATAGAAATACTCACAGAGGTTCTTTAAGTGCAGTTGAATATCAGAGATGGGATCGCTCGTTTCATTTTGTCTTCCCAGTCAGGGACTTTACTTTTTGGAATCAAACCGAAGTGAAAACTAACCTTTCGGAACCATTAACATTCATGTCTGGCGATAAAAGCTATGAATTTACATTTCAACAAATGGGTGCCAATATCCCAATGGGATTATTTGACCAGGAAGGATATAAAACGACACCCGACAAGGAGACAAGCATAATTCTGTTTTCGGGTGGATTGGATTCTCTTACTGGAGTTGTTGATCGTTTGAAAAATACTTCTGAAAACATTTGTTTAATAAGTCACCAATCAAGACAACCGGAATCCACCCGAACACAAAAGAAACTAATTGAAGCCCTGAATCATACGTATGGCAACCGTTGCAGTCATTTTAAATTCTTTTGCAATCTGGTAGGAAAAAGAGCAGCTGAGGAAACACAAAGGTTGAGATCATTTTTATATAGCTGTATCGCCTTTGCATTAACCGGTGCATTTTCTCAGAATAGATTCTACTTTTACGAAAATGGCATTACATCAATAAACTTTTCAAAAAGGCAAGACTTGATAAATGCTAGGGCAAGTCGTACAACGCACCCCAAAACATTGGGGCTATTGGAAAAATTCTTCAACCTGTTTTCGCCAAACCAGCCGATCAAAATACATCATCCCTATCTTTATAAAACTAAAACAGATGTTGTTAGAACTCTCGTTGACCTGGGGGAGCAAAATTTGATTAGCAGTTCAGTTTCGTGCAGCAAAACTTTTCAAAATACTACTCAGAACACCCACTGTGGCCAATGCTCACAGTGCATTGACAGGCGATTTGCCATGTATAGTACAGCTGTTGAGGATTATGATGAACAGGGAATATATGGCTTCGATTTCTTAAAATACGAATTGGAGGACGGAAAAACCAAGACCACCTTGATAGATTATGTCCGGCTTGCATTGCAGTTTACTCAGATGAATCAAACAGCTTTTCAATTTGAGCTGATGGATGAATTAGTGAACTTGGACGATTATATTGAAGGAGCTAATGAAAATATTCGCCTTGAAAGAATTTATGAGTTATGTAAAAAACACGGTGAGCAAATTGAAAGGGCATTGGAGCGAATGAGGAGTAAACATGATAAACCCTTTAAGCAAAGGCAAAACGATTCGTTCCTGAAAATTATAGCGAACAAGGCTTATTTGAAAACACCAGTAGAATTACTGGTTCAAGATATTTGCAGGAAGCTAAACAAGTCATTGCCGATAGCATTTGAAAACATGAATAGACCCAAAGATGAAAGGGCGCTAAACAGCTTTATTCATGCAATAATTGAAAGTGATAAGGGAAATTATTACAGGGAGTATCCGTCTGTGAGATTTGCTTTAGCAAATACAATTCCAGATCATTCATTAGATGATTTATTCATAGAAGCAAAATATTTAAGAGGAAAAACCACTCCAAGTAAGGCAACTGAGGGTATAGCTGCAGACTTGACAAAGTATCCTGCAGAAAAACACAAACTTTTTATTGTTTATGACCCCGACCGTTCGATTAGTGATGATGAACAATTTATTAATGATTTCCAAGCTAAGGGGAATTGCACAGTTAATATAGTTAGGTAATAAGAATGAGATTAAAATGGTAAAAATAAAAGATATAAGAAAAGACCCTAAGGAGTATATGAAACTTGCTGTTGAGGTAATGAAAAAATCTATTTCTGAACGGAAGAAGAAAGATCCAAGTCCTTACGTGGGGGCTGTATTGGTTTTTCCTGATGGCACTGTTGAAACGGCCTATCGCGGTGAGTATAGGGAAGGTGAGCATGCAGAATATATCCTGCTCGATAAAAAGAACCGTAATCGAGAACTTTCCGGTTGCTGGCTATTTGTAACCCTTGAGCCATGTGCTCCGGGCGCACGCAATGCTCCCAAAATTAGTTGTTCAGAACGTATTGTTAATGCCCGTATTTCAGATGTTTGGTTTGGCATTGAGGATAAAAACCCAAAAGTTGATCATGGAGGAATTGATCATATGGTAGATAATGATGTGAAGGTTCATCAATTTACCCCTGAGTTTCACAGGGAAATTGAAGAAATAAATAAGGAATTTATGAAGTGGGCAAATATGAAGAACGATGAGGAGAAGGCAAAGAAATTAAAACCACAGGATCACCTTAATGAAAGAGCTGCTGAAACCAACTTAGATAGTCTATCAGACATTGCACTCCAAAAGTTTTTAACAGAATCAAAAAGAAACTTCAAACCCAGGTCTGATGAATTTTTTCAGGAACTTAAGGAGATGGAATTATTGGAATATGATGAAAAATCAAAAATTTATCTTCCGACTGGAAATGCCATTCTATTGTTTGGAAAATCTCCAAGAAATAAATTTCCGCAAGCTGCAGTAAAAGCTAAGGTTCTCTATGGAGATGGCAAATCAGGGGCAGAAACTTTTAATGATGCATTAGTTCTAATTCCTGACAGAGTGGAAGGATGGCTTACAAAAGTGTTGCCTGCAAGTATTGACCGATCGAAATTTAAAGCTCAGCAAGTACCTTCTTTCCCTGTTGAAGTTATCAGAGAAGCTGTTATTAATGCCATAGCTCATCGTAACTATGCTTTGGATGGCGCAAAAGTCCAACTTGATGTTTATCCTGACCGAATTGTGGTTAAAAGTCCCGGAGAACCTGTGCCTCCTATAACCATTAAAGCATTAAAGAATTTTACTGCAACATCCTATAGCAGGAATAAGAAAATTACATTTGTATTTAACGAAATGGAGTACATGGAAGAGTCTGCCGTTGGAATGGATACTTTCCGGTCACTACGTGAAAAGCATAAATTTCCATTACCCATTTTTGAATACGATGGAATAAATACCGTTATAATGTTCCCAAGAACTATTGAAGCGGTCAAAGAAATAAGTAGTAATAAAGCAATTGGTGAGTTAACCGAAGCACAATTATTAGGATATGAATGGTTAATAACTAAAGGAGAAGCAAGTACTCGTGAGTATTCTTCCCATTTTGATATTGGATATAAAACAGCTCAACGTCATTTGGCTAAAATGAGAGAACTTGGTTTAATTGGTGATAATGGAGAAGATACTAATTCGCCTAATTACAAATATGTTGTTATTTAAAATATAGAACTTGGACATGAAGTTTGACATAGTGTCCAAGTTAATGGTATTAATAGTATTAATAATGGCAAACTTGGACACAAACTTGGTCATGTTGTCCAAGTAAAAGATAATAAAACAATAAATGTTCAGAGCTTGGTCCTGTTCATATAGGTAAAAATGGAAATAAAAGACCACATCGGAAATATTGAACTTTTGAAGATACAGAAGACAGCTTTTCTATGTAGCAGGAAAGTTTCTGCAAGTATAGTCCTCAAATGTTATGACTGGGCAATTGAGCAACGGGAAAAAGGAAATTGTATAATTAGCGGATTTCACAGCCAAATAGAAAAAGACGTGTTACATTATTTACTCAAGGGTAAACAGCCTATTATCCTGGCACTAGCACGAGGAATTAAAGAAAAATTAGAGCCGGAATTTAAAGTAGCAATAGAACAAAACAAATTTTTAATCATTGCACCATTTAACAAATCAGTAAAAAGAGTAACAGAGCAAACAGCACAAGCAAGAAATCAATTAATGCTAGATTTAGCTGATAATATTACTGTTGGCTTTATTAGTAAAGGTGGATTATTAGAAGAACTATTAAAACAAACGAATAAATCGATAAATAAAATTGAATAGCCAATGCATTTGCAAGCACATTGCCAAAGCCCCACAAGCCAACGCTGAAACCAAAGCTATGTCAAAGAGCTTGCAAAGCCAGCCCGAGAGAAGAATTTCAAAATTTTCCTCTCACGCTAAAAAGAAAAAAATAAAACACGCCAACACACAGGCGATATTGGCAAAAAAGAAAATTACAAGTTTAATATATCCGTACTAATTGACAGATTTACAGATAGAAACAAAAACCGCCAGTGCATAACAATGTGTATAAGTCATTGGGTAATAGACGGTTAAAATAAAGGTGAATGAATTTAAATAAACATTGTATCAGATTGAAAGTGGAGTGCTTCGAAATGCCCAACGCCTCATACACTAATCGTTGGCACCAATTGTAATGCAATCAGTCACATCAGAAAATCGTGTATATAGAGACTAAAAAAATATGAAAACAATCAAATTATTTGGATTACCAATACTATTATTTGGGTTCTTAATTATAAGTACCATTCCTTTTCAAAGTTGTGAACCCGATGATGATGAAGATGATGATGTAAATTGTGATACATGTCATATGGTATATAAACCAAACATATACATTTATCCGAAGGAAATAACGCAGTTGTTTGTAAATATTGATTTCCCTATAGGAGGAGAGATAATAACATCAATTCCCGAATATGGTACCGGATGGGATGTTACTGTAGATACAAACGGACTGATTGATAATAAATATAACTATTTGTTTTATGAGAGTATACAACCTGATGTATGGCAATTAAACGAAGGTTGGATTGTAAAAAGGTCTGATTTAAAAGATTTTTTCGATGAGAATATGTCTAACTCCGGATTTTTTGGTGAAGAAATTCAAGATTTTACTGATTATTGGATACCTCGGTTAACAGATTCTGAGTATTATGCTCTTTATCCTCAAAATTCTATGATTATTGAAAGTGTAATAGCACTTAGTTTTTCAAAGGAACCAGATAATTTATTGCGATTGTTTTATGTCGTTAAAGGAGTTAATACCATGCCAAGCAGTAAATTAACTGAACCAAAAATTGATAAACTGTTTGATAGAGAAGGGTTTTTCGTAGTTGAATGGGGTGTCATTTTGAAATAACAACAGGTGCCAACATGCTATAAATTCAAGCGGGCGGAAAGCAGTATTTAAAACTGAAATTCATTAATTTTACTTCGGTGCAACTTGATAATGAAGTGAGTAAATTGCCCGCCAAAATTTATAGCTAATCGTTACCTGCAATGTTAGAGAGTTAGTCCTAAACAAAACGGTATAACGGACTAAAAACTAACATTTGGTGAACTAAACGGGAAAGCTGAAACCCGAATAAAGTTATTAATACAATAATAAAAGTTAATAGTATGAATTGCGACAAAGAATTAAAATTAACACTTTCAAAATCCAAAGCTCATTGGTGGCGTATGGGATTAATTTGGGGATTTATTTTTACTTTCGGAATTATCAATTTTGGTTGTGATAAAGGAGATGAGATAAATGATTTCGATGAATATTATGTTAAATATGAATTAATTAGTTCTACTATATATACTGGCGGTAAGCTTAATGTAACAATAAATACAGAGAATAATACTAATACGACCATTATTATTAACAAAAACACGACATGGGAAACTGTAATAGGACCTGTCCAAAAAGGTTTCAATGCGACACTAAAGGCAATTTCTCCAACAGAAACATATAACAAATTAAGATTATACGCCACAATATATGTAAGCAAAAATGGTAGCCCTTTTGCCCTTAAAGAAATTGATGGTAGTGATACACCAAGAGATTCTGTTCAAATAAATTATACAGTAGATTATTAATTTTTAAATAGTTCTGTTGCACCTATAACAATTTTTATAATACTCTTTTTGGTTATAGTTGACAACAATAGGTAACATAGAAAAAACACAGCCGATAATCGAGTAAGCGGCTGACGGTCAAAAGACCGCCAGTGCACCTCTCACACCACCGTAGTGCGACAAGAAGTCGCTTATAATAACTGTTTAACGTTCATTGATTGATTGATTAAACCTTGTGTTCCATCACAAGTAGCCTACGGACATGTGCATACTGAGTAA
>SDBT01007046.1_pt1 | contig 18553 bp, 16 predicted proteins | sample 2277101 | NCBI WGS metagenome assembly SDBT01 (sample SAMN10404973, study PRJNA504765) | marine sediment metagenome | isolation source: marine sediment core GS10_PC15, 103 cmbsf | place: Arctic Ocean: Southern Knipovich Ridge | collected 2010
CGGGAGAGCCAAAGTGGAACCGACAGCGGAGGAGGTGGAGGGAAGGGAGCTGGCCAAGGGGAACTCGGTCGAGCAAAGCAGGACCCGGGCACAGTACCGGATCGTCCTGAAAAAGGCGCTGGACCGGGTACGCACAGCAGCAAGGAGGGTTGGAGCGACTGCGCGTTAGACCCGAGGCAGGAGCCCGGTGCGGGAAAACCGCTCGCCGGGATCTGTGCGGGGGGTGACCCGCAAGGGCCATTCCTACCGCGACTGACGGAACGGTGACGGTTATTAAAATGTTAATTCTTCCGGTCATTACAGATTTAACATTTTAATAACCGTCACCGGTTTACTACGCGTCTACCAATACACTTTTCCCGCGTCTTGGGGCATATTCTGAGGGATAGTCTGCTGTATCTACTTTCACTTCAATATATTCCATGGTCTTCTTTTCAAAATCAAACGAAAGCTTATGAACTTGAAACAGATCAATAATTTTCTCTCGAATTTCATCATCATCCATACCGAGGAACTTTTCACGAGGTATCTTGTCAATCGAATCTTCGGCCTTCTGAAGCCTGTCATCAAGGTATCTTTGAAGACCATATTTGGAAAATAGAGGCTGAGATTTGTATTGCATATGCATTGATGATTCCTTTTCCTTGCTGATGACTGTCAGGGATCTAATGTAAAATCAAGAAATAGAATAGAGTCTTTCCTCCATCTCCACAGAGTCGATTTCGTGAACGTCGGCGACCTCTCTGAGGTCATCCCGGGTCATGGTCTTGATGATGGCTTGCTTGAGGTTCACGGTTGCTCGACCTCCCTTGTTCTTCGACGGGCAGACGTAACATTGGCGGGACTGCCTTTGTCGAGACTTTCGAGGGTGTATTTCAGCACAGAAGGGGGGAGAAATCAAGGGAATTTGGCTGGTTGTGGGAATTGTGAGGGAGAGGCCTGGTACACTGGAGCTGCTTCGCTCTCCAGCTTAATGTAGCCTCCCCTCATGCCCAGAGTCCACCGGCTCGACACCGAAGGAGGCCTTGCAGATCGGGGTCGCCAGGCCGAGCATGTTCTCGAATTTGGAGCGCTCCTGCTCGTCTGGTGAAAACTGGAAGAAGAGAACCTGGAACCGGGCATTTGACGGGGCGGGCGAATCTTGGTAATTACATAGTGATTACACGGGAGGAGAGATGGGTTCCGTGAAGGCAAGTATCGTGCGAATCGGAAATTCCAGGGGCATCCGGATACCGAAGGCTCTGCTGGAGCAATGTCGATTGGAGGGCGAGCTCGAGCTTGTGACAGAGGGTGACCGGCTCGTCATACGTTCCGCTTCCAAGCCAAGAAAGGGCTGGGAGGAAGCCTTCGAGGCCATGGCCGGGAGGGGAGACGACCGTCTGGTTGACGGCGACATGGCTCCCGAGAGCACGTGGGACGAGGAAGAGTGGGAGTGGTAATGAGAAGATTCGAGGTGTACCTGGTCAACCTGGATCCCACTTCTGGCCGGGAGATCAGAAAGACCCGCCCGGGCCTTGTCATCTCACCTGACGAGATGAATCGCCACATCGGGACGGTCATCGTCGCACCTATGACGACGAAGGGAAGGGACTATCCCAGCCGGGTGAACGCCACGTTCCAGAAGAAGAGAGGCCAGATCGTCCTCGACCAGATTCGCGCCCTGGACAAGAGTCGCCTGGTCAAGAGGCTTGGAAAAATCGACAAGCGAACGGCGGACAAGGTGTTGCAAGTCCTGCTAGAGATGTTCGCGCCCTGAAAGCTCTTGGTCCGGTCCTTGTGCCGGTGGTCAGTCCTGCTCAAGCAGGTGAGGCGATGGAGGATCAGACCGGGAATTTTACTTCCAGGGGGCTGCGGTTGCCGGAGGCTATTGTCTCGGCGATGCCGTGGGCCTTGGGCAGGTAGGTGTCGACGAAGAAGCGCATGGAGTGGAGCTTGCCGTCGTAGAACCTGGCCTCGGGGTTCTCGTCGATTACCTTGGCCCTGGCCTCGTCGTCGGTGGCGGCGGCTTTTTCGTAGATAGCCTTGAGCTTCTCGTCGGCCACCGCGGCCATGCCGCAGAGCTGGTAGGACATGACGATGTGGCCGAACATCTCCAGGAAGGGGGTGGCGTGGAGGATCGGGTAGTACAGGTCGCCTTCCATGCCGGACTTCTGGAAGCCCATCACCACCTGGCTGAGCGTGTCGCGGGCCGCGGCCAGCTTCTTGACGTAGGGGCCGACCGTCTCGTGGTCCTCGTGCTTGCCGATGAAGCTGTTGATGCGCATCAGGTAGGTCATGAACAACAGGCCGCCCTTGCCCGAGACCTTGCGGCCCAGGAGGTCCAGGGCCTGGATGCCGTTGGTGCCCTCGTAGATCGAGGCGATCTTGCAGTCGCGGCAGTACTGCTCCTGGGGGTACTCCTGGCAGTAGCCGTAGCCGCCGAAGACCTGGATGCCCAGCTCGGTCATGTGGAAGCCCCAATCGGAGCAATAGGCCTTGCAGATCGGGGTTACCATCTCGAGCATGTTATTGAAATTGGTGCGCTCCTCCTCGTCATCGGCGCCGAGCGCCATGTCGGCGTACCAGGCCGAGGTGTACAGCATGGCGCGCATGCCCTCGGTGAAGGCCTTCATGGTCATCAGGTTGCGGCGCACGTCGGGGTGCTCGATGATCGGGATCCGGGGGGCGTCGACGTTCTTCATCTGGGTGATGTCGACGCCCTGGACGCGCTCGGCGGCGTACTGCAGGGCCTCCTTGTATGAGGCGGCCGCGGCGGACAGGCCCTGCATGCCCACGCCGATGCGGGCCTCGTTCATCATCTGGAACATGTAGCGGATTCCCGTGTGGGGCTCGCCGATCAGCCAGCCCTTGCAGGGGCCGTCAGCGCCGAAGATCATGGTGCAGGTGGGCGAGCCCTTGATGCCCATCTTGTGCTCGATGTTGCCGCAGACCACGTTGTTGAGCTCGCCCAGCGAGCCGTCCTCGCCGACCAGGATCTTGGGCACCACGAACAGGCTGACGCCCTTCATGCCCTTGGGCGCACCCTCGATGCGGGCCAGGACCAGGTGGATGATGTTCTCGGTCAGGTCCTGCTCGCCCGAGGAGATGAAGATCTTCTCGCCCTCGATCAGGTAGTGGTCGCCCGCGGGTTTTGCTTTTGTCTTGAGATCGCCCACGGCCGTGCCGGCGCTCGACTCGGTCAGGCACATGGTGCCGCTCCACTGGCCGGTGTACATCTTCTCCACGTAGGTTTTTTTCATTTCATTGGTGCCGTGTGCCTCGACAACGTGGCCGGCGGCCGAGCTCAGGCCGGGAGTCATGGCGAAGGCCATCGAGGCCGAGATCAGGACCTCGGACAGGGCGCAGTTGATCGTGTGGGGCAGGCCGCCGCCGCCGTAGTCGGCGTTGCTGGCCGGAGCGGCCAGGCCGTTGTCGCACAGCTGCTGGTAGGCCTCCTTGTAACCCTCGGGGGTTATGACCTGGTTGTTCTCGAACCTCAACCCCTCGCGATCCATGACCGTGTTGAGCGGTGCGATCACGTCGGTTGAGAGCTTGATCAGGGTGTTGATCACCATGTCGAACGTCTCCCGATCGAACTCGGCGTACTTGGGAAGCTTCTTGCAGATCCTGTTCTCCACGTCCAGGTACTCGTACAGAACGAACTCCATGTCGCGCTTGTCGATTGCGTAGGGGCTCATGAAAATCCTCCTTGGTAAAATGACGCAGTGAGTCTAACGCTGATTGACTCAGCAGTCAACCGGAAACGTAACCCTTGAAGTGAGTTTTTATCGGGCCTTGCCGATCTCCTCGATGGCCTCGGGGTTCTCGATCGACGAGGTGTCGCCCAACTCGGACTCGCCCAGGTACCTTGCCCGGATGACCTTGCGGACGATCTTGGCCGAGCGGGTCTTGGGGAAGGCGTTGACGAATTTTAGATCTTGCGGCAGCAGGGTCTTGCCGTGGAACTTGACCACCTGCTGCTTGAGCTCCTCGCGCAGCTCTTCAGAAGGCTCACGATTCGGCTGGAGGATTACGAAGCAGACCGGGATCTGGCCCTTGATCTCGTGGGGCACCCCGATGACGGCGGCCTCGGACACGGCCGGGTGCTCTAACAGGGCGTCCTCGATCTCGGCCGGGCCGGTGCGCTTGCCGGCCACCTTGATGGTGTCGTCGGAGCGGCCGTGCAGGAACCAGAAGCCGTCCTCGTCGATCGAGGCGAAGTCGCCATGGTACCAGACCTCGGGCCAGCGGGAGAAGTAGGTCTCGATGTAGCGGTCGGGATCCTTGAGGAAGCCGCGGGTGAACGACGGGCAGGGCTTCTTGCACACCAGGTGGCCCACCTTGCCCCTGACCGGCTTGCCGTCGTCGTCGAACACGTCGATGTCCATGGCCAGGCCGGGGCCCCGCAGGGTGCAGGGCTTGAGCGATGTGATCGGCAGGGGCGACAGCAGGCAGCCGACCATCTCGGTTCCGCCCGAGATGTTGATGATCGGACAGCGCTTGCCGCCCACGTGCTCGAACAACCAAGCGTAGGATTCCGGGTCCCAGGTCTCGCCGGTCGAGCCCATCATCCGCAGGGAGGACATGTCGTGTTTTTTCGGCCACTCGGTCCCGGAGCGCATCAGCAGGCGGATCAGGGTGGGGGAGACGCCCAGGTGGGTGAGCTCGTGGCGTTCGACCATCTCCCAGATCCGGTCGGGCCCGGGCCAGTTTGGCGCGCCCTCGAAGATCACGTGGGTGCCGCCGAAGTGCTGCACCCCGATGAACTGCCAGGGGCCCATCATCCAGCCGATGTCGGTCACCCAGAAGAAGCGGTCGGTCGGCTTGACGTCGAAGGCGTAACCCAGCTCCTTGACGATCTGCGCGGTGGAGCCCCCGTGGGTGTGCAGCGTGCCCTTGGGCTTGCCGGTGGTGCCCGAGGAGTAGAGGATCATCACCGTGTCCTCGGAATCCATTTTTTCGGTTTCGAACTGGTCGGACTGGCGGTCGACAACGTCGTGAAACCACCTGTCCCGACCGTCGGTCCAGGGGATCTCCCGGTCGCCCAGCCGCTTCGCGACCACCAGGTGCTCGATCGACTTCACCTGGCCGGCCACCTGGTCGCAGACGGGCTTGAGGTCGATCCGCTTGTCGCGGCGCCTGGACCCGTCGGCGGTCAGCAACAGCCTGGCACCGGCGTCCTCCATGCGCACCGCCAGGGCGGCCGGGCCGAACCCGGAGAAGACGGGCACGAACGGGCAGCCGGCCTTGATGCAGCCCCAGAAGGCCGCCATCAACTGCGGGATCATCGGCATGTAGAAGCCGACCACGTCCCCGCGCTTCAAACCCAGCTCGCGCAGGGCGTTGGCGAACCTGTTGGCCTCGCGGTTCAGCCTGTCGTAGGTCCACCGCTCGCTGCTGCCGTCCTCGGCCTCCCAGATCAGGGCGATCCGGTCTTTGGCCCGAGGGTCGGCCGCGTGGCGGTCCAGGCAGTTGTGGGCGATGTTGATCTGCCCGCCCAGGAACCACTTCGTCCACTCGAAACTCCTGGACTCGCCCTTGTCGTACAGCTCGTCCCACTCGCGGTACCACTCGACCCCGCAGTCCTCCATCATGGCCGGCCAGAACCACTCGATGTCGCCGGTCGAGCGCTCGATCAGCTCCTCGTAGGTCGCGATGCCGTGCTCGTCCATCAGGCGCTTTATGTTGCTGTTGTCGATGTACTCCTGCGTCGGTTCCCAGATGACCTCGGACATGCCGCTCCTCCTGATTCTTGCCGCGAGAGTTGGAGATGGACTCACCTATAACCCATCTTCCGGAGGAGATCCACACGTCAACTGAACTTTCGCGCCCGCCCGTGCGTCGTACCGCTGTACCCGGCGGCCGCTCGAATGGCTTGTGTCTGGTCCGCTGTTTGTCGTACGATTGGAAAAGGGAGAGAGGATCGCATGGGTGCCTGGACCACGGTCGGTTGGATGCTGCTCGTCGTGCTCGCCCTTGGTGCGGGCTTCTTCTTCGGAGTGCTGCTGCTGCACTGGTACAACCGCAGACAGGTGGCCGGAGCGTTGCGGTACTTCCTCGACCGGCTCAAGGTTGTCGAATCAGACCTGCGCTGGATGAGCGAAAACGAGTATGTGCTCAAGGAGTTGCTCAAGATCAGGGGTCTGCTCGACGACGAGGACCTGATCGAACTGCGGCGGGAGCTGATCGAACGGCCGCGGCAGATCGAGGCCGAGCGCGCCGAGCTGATCGAACAGGCCCAGGACGAGGACGTGGCCGAACGGCTTGTCAAGGATTTTCCGGATACGCTGCACTAGGGTCGGTAGCACCTGTAGTCCATCTCGGGAAACAGGTTGTGCCGCTGCTCCAGCGACTGCAGGAGCTTCACGTCCACCCTGCCCTTGCGGATGCCCGAGGTGAGGATATTGAAGTTTGCCAGGTGCTCGTGGGTCCTGCGGACGGCGTACTGGACGGCGGTCTGTGTCTTGATCAGGAAAGCCCAGTCGCTTGCCTGGGCCAACATCAGCTCGCGGGCAGCCTGGTCCAGCGCCCGGCGCTTTATGCCCCCGGCGTCGGGCTCGCTGGCCGCCAGAGCGATCATCTCGCCCGAGGCGTGATCCATGTGGTTGTAGATCCAGTCGTTGCTCTCGTCCAGCCATATCTGGCTGTGGCCTCCGCGGCCCCAGCTGGAAGGTGACGGGCGGGCCAGTTGCAGGCTGGACTGGCGGTCCAGAAACGCGCCGGGCGTGTCGGTCCGCGGCCCGCCCGACCGACAGGCCAGATCGCGAAGCACGTGCTCCAAGAAGCGCGGCCCCTCGTACCACCAGTGGCCGAAAAGCTCGGCGTCGTAGGGCGCCACAACGATCGGCTCGCGCCCTTCCATGGCCTTTGCCAGCACCTCGATCTGCCGGACACGCTCGGAGACGAAATGCGCGGCGTGCTCGGCGACCCGGCGCGCGGCACGCTCGGGGCGATAGAGCTTCTTGTCCTGCACGGGCCCGGTGATGCGGTGGTACTTGATGCCGGTGTCCTTGCGCAAGCCGGTGGGCTGGACGAATGGCCCGATGTAGTCCAGGTCGAGGTCGTGCCCTATGTCGCGGTAGAACTCCCGGTACTCCGGGTCGCCCGGGTACCCCTCGACCGAGCTCCAGACCTGGCGGGAGCTGGCCAGGTCGCGGCCGAAGGCGGCCGGCCCGCCCGGACATACGACCGGGGCGAACACCCCGAATCGCGGCCTGGGAACGGCGTGCAGCAGGCCATGGGTGTCTACGAAGAAGTAGCCCAGGCCGCAGTCGTCGAGAACCCGATCGAGGCCTTCGTAGAAACCGCACTCGGGCAGCCAGATGCCCCTCGGCCGTCTGCCCAGCAGGCGGCGGTGAAGCCTGACCGCGGTGCGGATCTGCGCGGCCACGGCCTCGGGACGGAACTGCAGCAGGGGCAGGTAGGCGTGAGTTGCGGCGCAGGTGATCAGCTCCAGCACGCCCTCGTCGGCGAGACGCGCGAAAGCTCCGATCAGGTCGCCCCCGAAACGCTCGCAGAAGAGGCTCCTGGCGCGGCGGAACCCGTCGGCGTACATTCGGGCCAGACGGTTCATCTGGCTATCAAGCACGGTCCTGTGCACTTCCCGCTCGGCCAGATCGACGAGCCGTTCGAGGTGGAGCACGTAGCGCCGACCCAGCAGCTCGTCGTGAAGCATGCTCAGGAGGGTGGGGGACAGGCACATGGTCAGCCGGAACCGCACCCCCCGGTCGACCAGGCGCTCGAATGCATCCAGGAGCGGAAGGTAGCACTCGGTGATGGCCTCGAACAGCCAGTCCTCTTCCAGAAACCGTTCGTGCTCGGGGTGCCGGACGAAGGGCAGGTGGCCGTGCAGCACCAGCGCAAGGGTTCCTGCGGGCATCATCGGGAACCGCGGGGATCCTACTTTTCACGCGCCAGGCCGGCGGAGTGCAGCACGTCGGAGGCGAGCGCGCCGGCCAGGCGATCGCGCATGGCGGCCAGCGCCCCGGCGGAGTCCATCCCGGCCCCGTCCTGCGCGCCGGCCGAAAGCGCGTAGAAGCGATCGGCTTGCTGGACGGGCTCCGCGGCCGGCGTCTCCGGGCTTTCGCCGGCGCCCTCGACGGGTACGAAATTCGCCTCCACCAGGTCCGACACTCCGTCCGGCGGGGTCGTGGACAGGTTCGAGGACAGGACGATCTCGAAGGCATCGGCCGGGCCGGCCAGGCCCAGATCGCAGCGATAGGTCCGGGAGGCTTCTTCGACCTGGACGTACCAGCTCATCGAACCAGCGGAAACCACCAGGCGCTCGACCTCGCGCTCCTTTCCGTCCGCCACCTCGACGACCCGCAAGCACGCCCGATCCCCCTGCCACAGCCTGCGCGACTGCTCGTCGGTCAGGTCCCAGAAACAATACAACCAAAGGGGATCGCGCGGCAGCAGCCCCATTCGGCCGTCGCCGTAAGAGTCGGGCAGTCGCTCGGATTCCGGTCGCCACCGGGGTACAGCCTCGGGGTTCTTCGCCTTGATCTGCGGCTTGTGGTAACTCTTGCCGGAGCGCTCGATCGCGGGCCGGGACCCCTTCTCGGGGACCGTCTTGCCAAGCCTGGCGCGCGAGGCCTGCATGCGAACCTGGCGGGATCCGCCGCCCGACTTCTTCTTCCCGGCCGGGGCCGGCTCGCGCAGCCGGACGCCCTTGGGCAGCCTCTTCGCCAGCAGCTTTACCAGCTCTGCCTTCTTGAGCCTGGAATATCCGGACACACCCCATTCGCGGGCCAGAGCCACCAGCTCGCTGACCGTCCTGGACTCGAGCTTCTTCATGACAAACCTCCAGATCATTCAGATTACTTCTTCTTCCAGAATCCCTTCTTCTTGCTGCGCATGTCCAGCAGGCGCAGCTCGCGGGACGCTTGAACGTGGTCCTTCTCCAGGAACAGCGCCTTTCTGAAGTTCTGGGCCGCCTTTTCCCTGTCTCCGACCGCCTTGTAAACGCGACCCAGTAACAAGAACCCGTTGGCGACGTTGTTGTCCCTCATCTTGAGTCCACGCAGGATGTCCTGGATGCAGCGGTCGCGAAAGGCGGAGTCGGGGTTCGAGCTTGAGAAGAAGGACGCATAGCCGCGGCAGATGTAGAACTCGCCTTCGTCGGGGTTTAGATCGATGGCCTCCTGGAACACCGCCAGGGCCTGTGCGTACCTGCCGCTGTTGAGCAGGACCTCGCCCTTCTGGAACAACAGCTCGGCCTGCATGATGTTGGCCACGTCCACCTGACCGTCTTCGAACCCGGCCTCGATCGCCTCGGCGTATTCGGCGCGCTTGGCGTCATTCGACAGGGTCTGGTGGGCATCATTGAGCAGGGAGAAGACCTGCGAGGCCAACTTGCGCTCCCGATCGGTCGCGTCCGCCGGCACATGATCCGGGTGAAAGGCGCGGGCGGTCATCATGAACGCCTTGGACGCCGCCGCCGGGCTGGCCGAGGCGTCCAGGCCGAGGCGTTCGAAGAAGTTCTTTTCCTTCAGCCCGTTCAGCACCGCAAGGAGCTCCTGCTCCCGAGGGCTTTTCGGGGACGAGGCCTGGACGGGAGCGAGTTCCGGCTCGCGGGCCTCCTGGGGTTCGGAGGGCGAATCCCCCAGCATGGCGTCCCATTCCTCGCTCGCATTGGCCCCGCCCGTGCCGGCTACCGGCGCGACGGCGAGCTCCTCGCCGATGCCGATCAACTCCAACTCGATGCCCATGTAGACCATGGACAGCACCCTCTTCTCCCCCTGGTCGCCGCCCCCAAGGCGGTCGAGGATTCCACCCAGGGTCCAGCTAGCCGAGACGGCCTTGAAGACCTTGTGCTCGCTGGGGCGCAGCTCGAGCCTGGACACGTGGACGTGGGTGTTGTCCCGCAACACCAGGATCCGGTTGCGCAAGGGATCGAGCAACTCGCGCAGCTCTTCCAGATCATACCCCGACCGCACACCTTCGGCGATGACCTCCCAGGGATTGAGGTTCAGCGGCAACAGCGTGCCCTTGTATTCCTGGTCGTCGTAGAACGCGTAGGTTCCGGTCCGCCACCTGAATACCTCGTACAGCTTCTCCAGCATTTGCCGCTTGAGGTGCTCGAACAACTGATTTGGCTTGATGGCGCGACGCTTGATCAGGTAGTCGCCCAGCCGTTCCTCGTCGCCGCCCAGGTGGGCCAGAACCTTCTCCGCGATGAGCTCGTCCAACACTCCGCTGCGTATGAGGTAGCGGCTCAGCCTCTCCCGATCCAGATCCGAGCGGACGGCCACGGGCTTCCCGTTGACCAGGAACACCTCCTTGCGGGCCGACTCGCCGCTCAACGACAAGCGTCCGCTGGCCCTGGAGGCGCCGAAGTGGTACATCAGCTTGGGCAGGCTGACCTGGGTGAGGTCGCCGGTGTAGGTGGGCGGCGCGTCAAGGATGTCGTCCGCATCGCCGGCGTCGGGCTGATACACGTCCACCGACAACAACGTGGCCAACTCGGGCAGGGACTTCATCGGCTTGAACTCGGCGCCGTCCAGGGAGATGGGAGTGTTCGCCTTGGCCTTGCCGGTCTGGATCATCTCGGCAACCGTATTCAGGTTCACCGGACCGAATAGCGATCCGTCAGCCGATCTGAAGTAGTACTTCCTGAGTGCCATGCGATTCCCTGTAATATCTGGCTTTTAGACGAACGGTAGAGTTATCACGGCGGAATCGGCGGTGTCACCAAAAAACGTCTGGCCAGGGCCGTTGACCGCTCTCTTTGGAGGGTGTAGACATTCTCACTCAGGAGACTCAGGAGACTCAGGAGAGGAGGTTGGCTGTGTCGCGATTCATCCAGGTGGGTCTTTGCGTCCTGCTCGTCGGGTCGCTTGCCCGGGCAGAGGAGTCGCACCCGCTCTGGCCGGCGCCTGAGACCAGCACGCTGGGAATTTCGATCTTCTCCGGATACTCCTTCGGCGAGCAGGTCGAGGGGACACTGGTGGGCGCCCGGGCCGAGTTTTTCTTCCAGTACTTCGTCGGCGCCCTGACCGGAGACGTCGTGTTCGTGCCTGACGGCGCGGCCTTCTCCATGATCCTCGATCTGAACGGACGATACGGTCCGCTCTACGTCGGTTTCCTGGCCGGGCTGCACTGGCTTCCGGGCAAGGGCGGGGCAACGTCCCCCGGGATCGGCGCCCAGGCCGGCCTGACGGTGCCGCTCGGGATCGAGGGTCTCTGGCTCGACATCCGCTATCGACCCAATCTGATCTTCCTGAGGACAAGCCAACTGTTGTATCATGCTGTCAACGTGGGTTTGATTCTCGAGACAGGTCTATGAACAACGCCGGGCCACCGCTCGTCTTCAAGCCGATCGCTTCCTGCCGCAATCCCATGGAGGCGGAGATATTCCCGGCCGCCCTGCGGGAAGCGGAGATTCCACACCGGACGGAGTGGAGCGAGGGCGGCGAGTTGACCATCCTGGTGGCCAGCGACTGGGTCGAGGAGTCCCGAGAGGTGCTGGACCGGGCCTCGGAGGTGTTCTTCGGTCAGACCCGGGAACGACCCGGTCACGTGTCTGATGGGAAGTCCGAGCCGCGACCGGAAGACGAGCCGGAGGAATCCGACGACAATGGCGGCCGGGTCCTGTTTGACGCCATGCCCACGCCCGACGAGACGCGTATCCGGGCGATCTGGCCGGCGTGGTTGCTGGCGGCGTTGCCGGGGCTGGGTCTCGGCCACCTGTACGCCGGCAAGTTCCAGATATTCTTCTACCTGCTGTTCTGTTCCCTGCTGGGCTTCCTGTTCCACGAGTTCACCGGTTCGATCTGGTCGTTCTCCATCAACGCGTTCGCCTGGGCCGTGGATCTCGGATTCGCCGCCTGGCACGTCAAGGAACACAACCTGCGGGCCATACGGGCCCGGAAGAAGCTGGATGACGCCGAGCGGGATTTTGTTCGGTCCCTCTGATCGGGAGTAGTGCATGTCCAAAGACGACGACGAGAAGCAGCGCACCGGACTTCTAAATCCCGACGCGTTCTGGGACGGTCGGGCGACCGGCGAAGCCGACCAGACCGACCAGGCAGAACAGTCCGACGAGACCGACGTGGCGGTCGTCGGTCCGAAGGACGCTTTCCCGGGCCAGCCCGCGGGCCGGACCGGCCTGCCACCCCGGCCCCGCCGCCAGCCGGCCCGGCAAGCATCCGGGCCCCGGCCCCAGGCGAGCTACCTCCCACCGCCCGCTCCGCGGCCGAAGCCAGGCGCCGATCGGCCAGCAGCGGAAGTCGAACTGGACGAGAGAGTCAACCCGGCCATGATCGTGGCTCTGGTGCTGCTGGCGGCGGTGGCCGGCTTCCTGGGCTGGTTCCTGATCGGCCGCCATGCGGGTGTGGAGGAGGTGGCCGCCGAGCGGCTGCGACAGGCCCCGGCCGGGGACGACCAGGCCCGGACGGACCCCGGTGACGAAGACGCACGCCAGGCCGGGTTGCAGGCAGGCGCGGACGACCCCTCCCTGGTGACCCCGGAAAAGACCGATCACACGGCCTCCATCACCATCGACTCCGATCCGGCCAGCGCCCTGGTGTTCGTAGATGACGAGCACCGCGGGGTCACCCCGACCACGGTCAGGGGCCTGGACCCGGCCGGGGAGGTCGCGATCCGCATCGAGAAAAAAGGGTACAGGCCCTGGAGCCAGGTCATCACCCTGGACGAGCAGGATCTGGAGCGGGAGATTCGCGCGGGGTTGATCGAGATCGAGGAATGCGCAAACGGCACCGGCTTCCTGTACGTCATCACCGACCCCCCCGGCGCCACCATCGAGCTGAACGGTAAGCGGCTGCCCGGCAAGACCCCCAAGGTCATCAACGACGTCTGCGCCGGCGTTCCCCACGAACTGAGGTTGCAGGCGGCCGGCTTTCGGACCTGGCGCGAGAAGGTCACCGTCGAGCCCGACGACATCCGCAACCTGCAGGTGCGACTCGAGCGCTAGCGGCACTGGACGTCCGGCATTGGTCCGGTATAGACTGGGGGGAACTCATTGTCCTGGAGGTCGTCCATGACGCTGCAAGTTGCCAGTCGGATGAAGAGCCTAGGGGTCATCATGGCCGGCGTGATCGCGCTGGCGTCTCTGCTCGCGGCCTGCGGAGACTCGACCGCGCCGGACGGCGGACAGCCGTGCGTCGAGGACGCCGAATGCGCGATAGGCGAGTACTGCAAGGACGGGATCTGCACACGGATCGGCGTCTGCACCATGGACTCGGACTGCCACGAGGGCGAGATCTGCGAGGGAGGGATGTGCGCTCCGGGCAGCCGTCCGGACGGCGGCCAGGACGGCTCGGACGGGGAAGACGGGTCGGACGGGGACGAGGTAACGGACACCGGCGGACCGCAGCCGCGGATCTTCCTGGCCGGAGACGTGGTCACCTACCAGGACGCCCAGGGCGTCATCTACGAGATCAACTTCGGCAACGTGTCCATGGGGATTCCGGTCAGCCGCAACCTCATCATCCAGAACGCCGGGGACGCGGACCTGGAGGTCAGCGTGGTCACCCTGACCGACGATCCGGACGACGAGTTCTCGCTGCAGCCCGAGGTTCCGCCCGCCCTGGTAATCGCCCCGGGCCAGGAGGAGACCCTGGTGGCCGAGTATAGCGCGACCGACGGGCTGACCGACCGGGCAGTAGCGAGAATCTTCTCCAACGACCCCGAAAACGGCCAGATCGACGTGCAGCTCATCAGCGAGTTCAAGGGGGACGCGGCCATCCTTGTGGATCCGGTCGCCCTGGACTTCGGCGACGTGGCCGTCGCGGCGCCCGTGACCCTTCCGCTGACCATCACCAACCAGGGTACCGGCAACGCGGTCCTGCGCATCGACGCGGTGGAGCCCGAGGCCGCCATAGCCGCCGCCTTCTCGGTCAGCCTGGTCGACGCCGAGGGAATCGACGAGCTGACTCCGCCGGTGTTCATCAACAAGGGCGACTTCATCACCGCCGAGGTGACCTTCGAAGCGCCGGCCCGCAACCTGTACGAGGGCGACCTGGTCATCCAGTCCAGCGTCGATGTGGCCTCTCCGACCCTGGTACCGCTGCGCGGCCGGGCCGGCGCGCCGGCCATCGCTGTCGACCCGCTGACCGTGGACTTCGGCCAGGTCCCGGCAAACGAGTGGGCCGAAGACCGGATAGTCACCATTTCCAACGAGGGCGTGGGCGAGCTTACGGTCTCGGCCATCGACCTGACCGGCTCGGCCGACTTCAGCCTGGATCAGCTTCCCGCCCGGCCCCTGGTTGTGCCGCCCGACGGGCAGGCGCAGTTCCATGTGCGCTACTTCCCTGCAGGCGTGGGCAACGACACGGGCATCATCTCCATCGTCCACGACGACCTGAGCCATCCCACGGTCCAGGTCTCGGTGGGCGGGGAAGCGGTCATGGGCAACGCCGATCCCACTGCGGTCATCAAGGTCGACGGGGTGGACACCGACAGCATCTTGGTCGAGAGCGGAACCAGGGTGAACCTGGACGGCACCGACAGCTTCGACAACGACGGAAGCATCACCGCGTTCGAATGGCGGATCATCCAGCGGCCATTCCCCGACAACTGCAACAACCCGGAGGCCAACCTCTCGAACACCGCCAGCCCCAACCCGTTCATCGTTCCCCAGCGGGGCGGATTCCTCATCATCGGCCTCAGGGTCATGGACGACCTCGACGCCTGGAGCGACGAGGACACGCTCGTCATCCAGGTCTTCTCCAGGCCCGAAGCCGAGATCCGCCAGGGCGGCAACGACACCGGGTACGTGGAAGTGGACATGGACGAAACGCTCCAGTTCAACGGCGGCTTCTCGACCGACTGCGACGGCAACGTCACCGACTACGCCTGGAGCTGGGTGAGCTACCCGGCGGGACGCGGAAGTCCGCCCACCATCGGCGGCGGCGACCAGTACGCCTCGGTCCTGTTCGACTTCCCCGGCGACTACACCCTGGGCCTTGTAGTGATGGACGACGACAACCCCCAGAACGACAGCGATCAGGCATCCTTCGACATCATGGTCCGGGGTCCCAAGGCCTTCAGGATCACCGCCGACTGGTACGACAACGGCCACGAAGACCACCACGTGGACGTCGACCTCCACCTGCTCAGGCCCGGGGCCGTCTCGGACTGGTCGCCCGACGCATGCTGCCCCAAGGATGGTCCTGGCAGCGAGTCATGCGACTCCAGCCCGGACTGGGGCGTGCTCGGATCACCGAGCTATCAGTCCGACGGCTGGGAGGACGACGGGGTTCGGCCCGCCGGCAGCCCGGGCGACGAGATCAGTTTCCTGAACCCGGGCATGGGCTCGTACACCGTGAAGGTCCAGTTCCGCTGCCATTCCTCGGCGGACTTGGGCGGGCAGTACATATGCTGCGACGAACAGGGATTTCCCTGCTGGATCCCTTTCAACTTTTGCGGCGAGACCTGCGACCGGTTTGCCGACGGCGTGGTGACGGTCTACGTCACCGACTACTACAACAACGAGACCCAGCTCGCCCAGCGGCCGTTCACCATCGACAACGAACAGGTCTGGGCATTCGACACTATCGGGGTCCTGAACTGGCCCGAAGGAAGCTTCCAGTAGATCTCAGCGGTAGGCCGCCAGGCCAGACGACAGCTCGGCGCTCAACGAGAGCCACTTGACGCGCTGGTACAGGCGCGCGTCGACCACCTCGTTCAGTTCCGCCACCGCGTCCGATTCCCGCTCGATTCCTCGAGAACCGTTGATGAAACACAGGAGCAAGAGGCCCAGAGTCACCAGGATGAGAGTCCGCTTCATCACGCACCTCCAGGGTTCGGTATTACTTACACCTACATAATACTACATGTAGGATAAATGTCAAATTATGTACTTCTCGATCTTCTCGAGCAGGTCCAGGCGGTGGACCAGGTCGGTGATGTAGTCGAGCTTGTCTGACTGGATCTCGATCACCGGGGACAGGTCGTAGCGTTCGAACCACTCGTCATACAGCTTGTGCAGCCGGCGCAGGTAGGAGACGGGGATGGCCTGCTCCATGCCGCGGCCGCGGTTGAGGATGCGTTGGCGCATGGTGCGGACCGGGCAGCGGAGGAAGATCATGACGTCGGGGGGGGTAAGGTCGAGGAGGATGGTGTCGTAGAGCTCGCGGTAGGTCATCCAGTCGCGCTTGTTGATGTGTCGCGAGCGCCTGAGGTTGAGGGCGAAGATCTCGGCGTCCTCCCAGATGGTGCGGTCCTGGATGACCGTGCCCGGGTAGCGCTGAAGCTCCCGGTGCAGTCGGAACTTGTGGGTCAGGAAATATACCTGCGACTGGAAGGCCCAGCGGCGCATGTCCTTGTAGAAGTCCTTCAGGTAGGGGTTGGTGTCGTTGGGCTCGTAAAAAGGTTTCAGGGTGTAGCGCCTGCAGAGGAACTCCACCAGGGAGGTCTTGCCGGCGCCGATGTTTCCGGCCACTGCGATGTAGCGTTTCACGGAATCGAGAGTATCGACCGGTCGGGCCGGCGATCAACCATTTTCGGACCGGAATACGTCAAACGGACGATTGCTAGCGCCTGGCGAGCGTGGTAAAATCACAAGATGTTCATGAGAAGCCGGATCTTGGATACCATATACTGGTGTGCGGTCGTCCTGGCCGCGCAGGGATGCGGATCGGAAGAAGGTCCCGTGCAGGGCGAGCCGTGCGCCCTCGCCGCCGACTGCCACCCGGAGGTCGACGCGGTGTACGCGGTGTGCGTCGATGGAACGTGCCGGGTGTTCGACCAGGCCAGCGGGTACGGCAGCGCCATCGTTAACCTCAGCTTTGAGCGCATGTACCAGGCGTTCAGCGGCTATGTCCACTTCCTGCTCGCCCGCGCCCCCGACGGACAGGTGCTGACCTGCGAACAGGTCGTGGCCGGCGAGGTCGACCTGCGCGCCGTGACCATCAACCGCCTCACCATCCAGCCCAAGTACCTGGTGTTCCACTGGAACGGCGACCCCTTTTTCCCCAACAACCTGATCCAATTCATCCGGCCGGGAGACGAGGTGCTGGCGGTGGCGGAAGGGTACGCCCAGTTTGAAGGGCAAGGGCCGCTGACCGCCATCGGCTGCGAGCCCGACGTGACGATCGAGACCGACCAGACGGCCGAGTTCTCGATAAGCCTCGCTGCTCCCTGAGGGGGCGGACAGAGACGGAGTTGTCATGGAAGTTCGTATCAGTCGCCTGCTGGCCGTGCTGCTGGCGCTGGGGCTCTCCGCCGCCCCGGCCGAAGCCGGTGACCCGCTCGACGAACTGGACGGCACCGAGGGCTGGGACCAGGTGGTCCAGCCCGTCCAGCAGCAGCCGCGCACCGAACCCGATCAGGACGCCTTCCGGCGCGAGATCGCCGCGTGGGAGATGATCCGCGTGATGTGGGAGCGGGAACGGGAGGGGTACCTGAAGGAGCGCGCCACGCACAAGAGCCTCGCCAGCCGGATGCGAGCGGCCAGCAGTCCCACGACCACCGAGATCAACGACGACAACCTGGACCGGGCGACCTCCGGCGACGGCGACTGGGGCGACTCTCCCGGCGAGCAGTGGCTGGTCCCGTCCGGCTCCGTGGACCGGCTGATCGACGACGAGTTGAGCGAGAGCCGGCCGGCCGCCCGGCCGGCCCCTCCGCCTGCGCCGCCCCCGGCGCCCCTTATGCCGCCGCCCGACTTCGGCCCCGAGAGGGTCCCGAGCGCCTTCAAGCAGCACGAGCGCAAGGACCTGGGCGGGGGCTTGGCCCCCACCGCCCCTAACCCCGAAGCCCCGCTGCCACCTGCGGCGCCCGAGCCGGCCGCCGAGAAAAAGGCAGCCGACGACGGCGCCAAGGCCGCCGCCGAGATGCTGCGGCGCCAGCAGGAAGAGGAGCGCAGCCGGGAGACCGGGAAGAAGGCCCGGCAGGAACGCGAGGCCGCCGAGGGTGCCGCGGCCGCGGCCAAGCTGCTCGAGATGCAGGCGGAGCAGGAGCGCAAGGAGCAGGAGGCGCTGCGCAAGAAGGCCGACCTGAAGGTGGACGAGGACGGCCAGGTGGTCGATCCGGAGTTGCGGCGCGAGATGGAGGACGAAGAAGAGGACGAAGAAGAGTAGGCCTTCAGCTGCTACTTTACTACTTGCCGCATTCGGCGCCGCAAGCGGCGCCCTTGCCGCAAGCGGGGTTACCGCCACCGCCGCCCCTGCCCTTGCGAGGCGGGGGGCCGCTGAGCTTCTTGTCGCAGTTCGGCAGGCCCTTGTTGTGCTGGCATATCTTTTTCTTGATGGTCTCGGCGTCGGCGCCCGAGAACTTGAACTTGTTGTTGGCCAGCCAGGTCGGGCTGGCGCCGAAGCCCAGGCCCAGGGCGATCTCCAGGTCCTCGAGCAGCAGCTTCTCGCCCTCGCCGCTCGAGAAGCACTTCTCGATCTTCGCGGTGGAGATGCCGTTGTCGCCTGTGCAGGCCTGCCAGTCGGCGGACCTGATGTTCTTGTTGCGGCACAGGATGTAATCCATGTACTTGTACTTCTTCGAGTAGTACTTGATGGCGCAGATCTCGCGGATGTTCTCATCCACCTCGGGCTGTCCGTGCATGGACGTGGGCTTGCCGCCCTGGATGTTGCCGACGAAGTGGACGTCGAAGTCGATC
>SDBT01007047.1_pt1 | contig 18549 bp, 16 predicted proteins | sample 2277101 | NCBI WGS metagenome assembly SDBT01 (sample SAMN10404973, study PRJNA504765) | marine sediment metagenome | isolation source: marine sediment core GS10_PC15, 103 cmbsf | place: Arctic Ocean: Southern Knipovich Ridge | collected 2010
ATAGGCCTCCTCGGACTCGAACCATCCCGTTTCGTTCATGTTGATGATGAAATAGCCGAGGACCCCAATGGCAACCAGAACCACGATGCCTACTCTCAGTTCAGTGCTCATGACTCGTTCCTCATCGTGCGCTCACACCAGGCGCAACACCCACCTGGCCCCGGTTCAGCGCCCGGTAATGGGACCCTCTGCCCGGCCGTGGATGAATTGCTGAATGACCGGATTCGAACTGCTTTGAATTTCCTCTGGAGTGCCCATCTCCTCGATCTTCCCTCTATAGAGCATCGCAATTCGATCGGCGATTTTATAGGCCGACACCATGTCATGGGTAATTGAGATGGAGGTGACATGAAGCCGCTCGTTGAGATCTATGATCAAATCGTTGATTTGGTCGGCCAAGATCGGGTCCAGACCCGTCGTCGGCTCGTCGTAGAGCATGATCTCGGGCCCCAACGCGATGGCCCGCGCCAGCCCGGCCCGCTTCTTCATGCCACCGGAGAGCTCGGCTGGCCATTGCTCCTCGACGCCCTCCAGGCCGACCCATCCCAGGACCTCCTCGACACGGTCTTTGATCTCGGTATCTTTCATCTTGGTGTGCTGGCGAAGCGCGAAGGCTACGTTTTCGCCCACGTTCATGGAGTCGAAAAGCGCTGCGTATTGAAAAAGCATTCCCATTCGTCGTCGGAGCTTGTTGAGCTCGGTGCGCTTGAGCTCAGCGACAATCTTGCCGTCAACCGTGACGTGGCCCGCGTCGGGAACCAGCAAGCCGATGACATTCTTGATCAAGACACTCTTGCCGCTGCCGCTACCACCGATCACGACCATCGACTCACCGCTACGGACGCTCAGGTCGACGCCCTGCAGCACCTGATGGTCGTCAAACGCCTTGCGCAGCCCCTCAACGCTGATGAATACGCCGTCGTCCATTAGCCGATCAGAAACTTGGTGAGGAAGAAATTCGAGATCAGAATGCCCATGCTGCCGCCAACCACTGCGCCTGTGGTAGCCCGCCCGACGCCCTGAGCGCCTCCCGATGTGTTGAAGCCACGGACGCAGCCGAATAGAGCGATGATGAGGCCGAACACGGCCGCCTTGATCAGACCGCTGGTAACGTCACTCATCTCGAGATACTCCCAGGTTAGTTGCCAAAAGGTGACCTCACCGCCGCCAAGAAGCTTCACAACGACCAAGTAACCTCCGAAGATCCCCACCAGGTCGCCGATCATCACAACCACCGGAAGCATGAGCGAGGTGGCGATCAGGCGCGGCACGGCAAGATACTCGATCGGGTCCGTGCCTATCGAGCGCATGGCATCGACCTGCTCGGTCACCACCATGGTGCCGATTTCCGCTGCCATCGCCGAGCCCGCACGCCCGGCCACCATGAGGGAGGCCAGCACCGGGACCATCTCGCGTGTGATGGCGATCCCAACCACGGTTCCCGTCATTTCGGTTGCACCGAAGCGCGCGAACCCCTGCCAGCTCTGCAACGCGAAGACCATGCCGCTGAACAGTGCGGTGACCAGAACGATGGGCAAGGAGCGATTGCCCACTTCCAGCATCTGCACGAACCACGTGTGAATGTAGTACGGCGGCCTGCGCAGCGAAGCAACGGCCTTGAACAGAAGGATGGCTACCTGCCCGACGTCTTCGCCGAAATCGATAACGGCGCGACCCAGCCCTGAGATCAGGCGAATCATGGGGCAGGCTCCGTGACGTCGGTTTCAGCAGGCAGGCCGGCGAGGTGAGCGCCCGCGGAATCCGGCGTGGAATCCAGATAAACGCGGGGGACGCGCCCCCCGATTCGGCACAGGAGCTCGTGGCTGATCGAATCGGCCCACGCCGCCACTTCTTCGGCGGTGATCCTCGCAGCGTTCTGGTGCGATGGTCTTTCTGCGCAACCCATGATTTCGCGCAAGAACACCCCCATTCCACGATCTCCCCAGCCGCCGATCAGCGCCACTGCGTCGCCGACCCGCGTCGCCGGCAACTCAGTTACATCGATCATGGTCAGATCCATGCTCACCGCTCCTACCACGGGAGCACGGCGGCCGGCCACGAGCACCTCGGCTCGCCCGCCGAGGGCGCGGGGCCAGCCATCATGGTAACCCACCGGCAGGACAGCGATGCGGGAGGGGCGGTCAGTGATATGCCTCAGACCGTACCCCACCGGCCACCCCGCCGGAACGTCACGAACCGTAATCACCGCCGTCCACCAAGAAAGGGCGGGTTCCAGCCCCAGCGGCTCACGCGCCGGCGTCAATGAGGCACCGTACAGCGCCAGACCAGGCATCACGCCATTGCACCATTCCGCTTCCCAGCTATCCGGGTGATGCATCAGGGCCGCGGTGTTGGCCAAGTGGCGGTGCGGGGGAAGGTGCCCCTCCGCCCGCAGAGTGGCGCAGACTTTAGCGAAGCGTGAGGCCTGCAGCGCGGTGTGCCCGTAGCCGGGATCGTCGGAGCCATGGTCGGCGGCGGCCAGGTTGGAGAAGATGCCTTCGAGCTCGATTCCCGGCGTGGCACTCAGCATCGCGATACTGGCAGGCGCCTGCTCCACTGAGATGCCCAGTCGGCCCATCCCGGTGTCGACCTTCAAATGTACCTTCACCGGCGGAAGGTCGAACTGCCGAGTTGCCTGCGCGATCGCGTTCGCCGTTGCCTCATCCCAGATCGCAACCGACAGGTCGTGTTCGGCAACCAGCGATACGACCCAGGAACGAGATGTCTGCTGGTCGGCACCACCGCCCCCGTCGTCGCCACCGCCCCCGTCGTCGCCGCCACCGCCCCCGTCACCGCTCGTCGAGTCGGTGGGGCCGGTGCCAGGCACCCCCAGTGGCTCGATTCCGGCGGTAACCAGGATCGGCTGTGAAAGGCCCGCCTCCCGCAGCTCGACACCCTCCCGCACGGTCGCCACCGCGAAGCCGAAACAGCCCTCGGCAGCCAGCCTCCTCGCCACGGGAACGGCGCCATGCCCGTAGGCATCGGCCTTCACCACCGCCCACACGTGGCGATGATCGGAGTGAGCATGAAGGAGGCAGTAGTTGCGGGCGCAGGCGCCAAGGTCGACTACGGCTGCCGTGGGACGTGCGCCGCGCAGCTTGTCTCTCGCCGACAGGTCCTCGACCGGGGCGTCGATAGGATCCACCCCTCTACTCCCAAGCCTCGTCGCGCTCGGCCCGGTCTTTGAAAACCGTGTACTGCTTCAGGAATGCCAGTGACACGATGCCCGTGGGACCGTTGCGCTGCTTGGCAATGATCAACTCGGCGGTTCCTTGCATGCTGGGATCCGCGTTGTAGACCTCTTCCCTGAAGATGAAGGCTACGATGTCGGCATCCTGCTCCAGGTTGCCCGATTCGCGTAGGTCAGAGAGCTGCGGCCGGTGTTCGGAGCGCGTTTCGGGCGCGCGCGAGAGCTGCGAGAGGGCAAGCACCGGCACATTCAGCTCTTTCGCGAGCCCCTTCAGGGCTCTGGAGATTGCGCCGATCTCCAAGTTCCTGTTCTCGTAGCCGGTTCCTCCCATGAGCTGCAGGTAGTCGATAACCAGCAAGTCGAGACCGTGCTCTGCCTTGAGCCTGCGGGCCTTCGACCGCATCTCCAGCAATGAAGGAGAGGCGGAGTCATCGATGAAGATCTTTGCCTCGGAGAGAAGCTGCAAGGCATTGAGCAGGGCATTGATGTCCTGCTCCGAGAGGAATCCTGAGGACAGCTTGTGGGCATCGACCTCGGCCTCGGCTGACATGAGGCGGCGGATGAGTTGTGAGGTCGACATCTCCAAGGAGAAAATCCCCACGGTGCCCCCGTGCCGCACGGCTACATGCTGGGCAATGTTGAGCGCCAGCGCCGTCTTTCCCATCGAGGGACGGCCGGCGAGAATCACCAGGTCGCCGGCCTGAAAGCCGGCGGTCAGGTTATCGAGGCGCTTGAAGCCCGTGGGCACACCGGTAACGTGCTCCTTGCGCTCGTGTAGCTCTTCGAGCTCACGAATCGTGTCGGGAGCAAGATCGTTAACGGAAACGAAGCCTCGCTTTACTTTCTCTTCGGCAATCTCGAAGATCGCGCGCTCGGCTGCGTCGATGATCTCGTCGGTTTCGTCCTCTCCCGACAGAGCGCGGTTGATGATCGAGTTCGCCGATGAGATCAGAGTTCGCAGTGACGCCTTGTCTTTGACGATGCGGGAGTAGTGCCCGACGTTCAGTGCCCGGGGCAGACCGTCGATCAACGCGGACAAGTAGGCAGACCCTCCGGCACGCTCGAGCCCACTCTGACGTCCCAACTCCTCGGCTAGCGTAACGGGGTCAATGGCTTCGGCCCGCTCCGACAGCCTCGACATCGCCTCGAATATCACACGATGCGAATCACCGTAGAAGTCCTCGGCCTTGAGGATCTCGCCGGCGGCGTTGAAGGCGTGATTGTCGAGCAGGACAGCGCCGAGCACAGAACGCTCGGCGTCAAGATTGTGTGGAAGCGTGCGTGCTTTGGTGAGCTCGTCCGGCATAGTCCTAAAAGACCACAGGGGCGAGAAATCGGCAAGAGCTTAGCCTGGACTTCTCAACGGTTCGTGAAGCGAGCGGGCGCAAGGGCCGTGAGGGCAAGGCGCGCGCAGGTCCGAGTGCGCAGGCGTACTCGTGCAGTACGTCGAGCACTCGAATCAAGCGCAACGCAGCCATCGCGTGCCATTGCGTCAGCGCAGCCGCGAACCGTTGAGAAGTCCAGGCTAGGTGCCGTGGACCTGCCCAGGCACCCTGCTCAGCGGGCATTTCTTATCACGTTTCGTCGCGAGGGCGTGCAGAGGCCCGTGGATGCAAGGCGCGTGCTAGGAGGTTGCCCTCCCAGCACGCCACCGCTAGCAGTTGGGCCGAACAGGCCCGTATCCGGCCTGGTAGAGCCGTATCCGGCCTAGTCGTCGTCCTTGATTACCCAGACCTTGACGCTGGCCTCGACTCCGTACGCCAGGTGGATGGGAACCTCGTAGATGCCGAGCGCCTTGATGTGGTGCTCGAGATGGATGTGGTCCTTGTTGATCTCGAAACCCTCCTCGGCCAAGGCGTCCGCGATGTCCACCTGACTCACCGAGCCGTACAGGGTCTCTCCATCGGCCACCCGTCGTTTGATATTGACGGACACGGCGGCCAGGCTTTCCGCCAGCGCTTGGCTGACTTCGAGATCGGCGGCCGCCTTCGCCTCCTTCTTGGCTTTGCGAAGGAAGACCAGGTTCCGGTTGGCTTCTGATGACTTTACGGCGAGGCCCTTGGGAAGCAGGTAGTTGCGCCCGTATCCAGCCGCAACTTCGACCTCGTCGCCAGGCCCCCCTAGATTGGGAACTTGTTCCTGGAGAATGAGCTTCATGGTCGGTCGCTCCGTTTTGGCCCTCTAGCCATTCGTGTAGGGCAGAAGGGCAATCTCGCGAGCCCGCTTGATGGCTCTGGTCAGCATGCGCTGCACCCGGGCATTCGTGCCCGTGGCGCGCCGCGGCTGGATTTTGCCCCGATCTTGAATGAAATGCTGAAGCAAATCGTAGTTCTTGTAGTCGATGTACTCGACATCGTCTTCAATGTACCTGCTGCGCTTTCGGCCTCCGCGCCGGTGCCATGCACTCGCCATCGTCAGCTCTCCTTCTCTTCTTCGTCTGCCACAGCGTCATCGGCATCGGCCTGCGGGGCAGTCTCTTCGGCAGTCTGTTCAACGGTCCCTTCGTCCGGTGCGGACGAATCCCCGCTCGCGGCGGGCTCGTCGTCTCCGGCAGCTTCCACATCGGCAGGCGCATCATCCTGAGATGCAGGCTCTGCCTCGACGTCACTGTCCGGCCCTGCCTCAGGAGTCTCCTCATCAGCCGGAGCGGCCTCGGAGCTATCCACATCAGCCGGAGCGGCCTCGGAGCTATCCACATCAGCCGGAGCAGCTTCGGAGCTATCCACATCAGCCGGAGCAGCCTCGGAGCTATCTACATCAGCCGGAGCGGCCTCGGAGCTATCTACATCAGCCGGAGCGGCCTCGGAGCTGTCTACATCAGCCGGAGCGGCCTCGGAGCTGTCTACGCCGATGATGGCCGGCGCTGCAGCCGCAGCGGCAGCAGCCTGCTCGGCCTCGAGCGCCTCTTCATCTGCGACGACCTCGGCGGTGGTACGAGTGGCGGCTGCCGCACGTGCCACAGCGCGGCGCTCGGCCGCGGCCTTCTGCAGCGCGATCTCCGCAGTCTGGTCGCCCTCTAGCTCATCGAGCTCCTTGCGAGCCGCAGCTTCATGGGGTCCCTCGAGACGCACGACGATGGAGCGGATAACGGCTTCATCCAGCTTCATCTTCGCCTTCAGGAGTTGTGGCAAGTCGATCGTTCCCTCCGAGTGGAGGAGAACGTAGTGGCCCTCGGTCTTACCTTTGACCTGGTAGGCGAGCTTGCGATTGCGCTCCCAGATGCGAGCCTGGAGCATGGTCCCTTCATCGGCTTCGACGACGGTGCGCAGGTCACCAATGACCGCGTTGATACCTTCGTCGTCGGCCTCAGGGGTGACGATCAGAAGTGTTTCGTAGAGATTAGGCATGGCCTCCTCTCGGTCTGGTTGGCCCTGCATTGGCAGGGCAAGGAGTTAACTGAATTCTGGTGCCCGCTCGGCGGACTCTAAATTCCTTAGATTGCTAGACGATCAGCGGAGCGATGACCAGCGAAACGACAGACATCAACTTTATCAGGATATTCATGGACGGGCCAGAAGTGTCCTTGAAAGGATCACCTACGGTGTCGCCCACGACGGCAGCCTTGTGGACGTCCGAACCCTTGCCTCCGAGGTTGCCCGCCTCGATCCACTTCTTCGCATTGTCCCACGCGCCGCCGCCATTGGACATCATCAGGGCCATCAGAACTCCGACCACTGTGGCACCAGCCAGCATCCCACCTAGAGCCGCAGGACCGAGACCGAAGCCGACGACGACCGGCGCGATCACCGCCAGCATGCCCGGCGCTACCATTTCGCGCAGGGCCGCATTGGTGGCAATCGAAACGCATTTTTCAGGCTCCGGCTTTGCCGTGCCTTCCATCAGGCCCGGAATATCGCGGAACTGACGGCGAATCTCCTCGACGAGAGCGCCACCGGCGCGCCCGACCGCGGTCATCGTCAGACCTGCCGCAAAGAACGGAATGATGCCGCCGATCAACATTCCGATCATCACATTGGGGCTCGTGAGGATGATCGTGAGTGCTGCCTCGCCGCCGTCGCGCAGCGCTTGGTTCACGGACTGCGTGTAGGCGGTGAACAGGGCCAGTGCGGTGAGAGCAGCGGAACCGATGGCGAATCCCTTGCCGATCGCCGCGGTGGTGTTGCCGACCGAGTCCAAGGCGTCGGTAATCTTACGGACATCGTCCCCGAGGCCGGCCATCTCGGTGATGCCACCGGCGTTGTCGGCAATCGGCCCGTAAGCGTCGACACTCATCGTGATGCCAACGGTGGCCAGCATGCCGACCGCGGCTATGCCGATGCCGTAGAGGCCGGCGTTGGTATTAGCGAAGTAGATCGCGAGACAGATCGCCAGAACCGGCAGCGCTGTCGACTGCATCCCAACAGCCAAGCCCTGGATGATGTTGGTCGCGGCCCCCGTGAGGCTGGCATTGGCGATATCGCGGATCGGCTTGCCCGCCGTGTAGTACTCGGTGATCCAGCCGATCATCAGGCCGGCCAGAGTACCCCAGAAGACCGCCCACCAAATTTGGTTGTTCAGCGGTGTGGTGTTGATGAAGAAGGCGGCGCCACCCAGGAACAACAGGGCGGACAGAAGCGAGGACCAGCGTAAGGCAGCGGCCGCGTTGACGCGCTTGAAGACCGCCATCGATAGGATACCGACGAAAGAGGCGAGCATGCCGATCATGGCCATGACCAGAGGCAAGCTCATCAAATAGGTGCGAGTGTCTGCTTCAGACAAGCCAGCGTCGGAGACCAGCATCGCCAGTTGATCGCCAAAAATCGTAGCGCCGATCGCAATGGTGGCGATCATCGAGCCCACGTACGACTCGAAGATGTCAGCTCCCATTCCAGCCACATCGCCGACGTTGTCGCCGACGTTGTCCGCAATCACGCCTGGGTTACGCGGGTCATCCTCGGGAATGCCCGCTTCGAGCTTGCCTACGAGGTCGGCGCCAATGTCGGCCGCCTTCGTGTAAATGCCCCCACCAACCCGGGCAAACAGCGCGATCGACGACGCGCCCATGGCGAAGCCGTTGATGATCGATGCCGTTTGCGGATCTCCGTACATGAGGAACCAAATGCCGACGCCCAGCAAGCCCAGGCTGGCCACCGAGAGGCCCATTACCGAGCCGCCGAGGAAGGCCACCATCAACGCGGCATCCTGCCCCTTCTCGCTCGCCGCGGCAGCGGTGCGGACGTTGGCGGCGGTCGCGGATTGCATGCCGATGAAGCCGGCGGCCATGGAGAAGGCCGCGCCGGTAACGAACGCGATCGCCGTCCATGGGTTGATGAATGTACCCAACAGCCCGGCAACGATAATGATGAAAATCAGCAGGAGGCTGTACTCCCGCCTGAGAAAGACCATCGCTCCGCTGTGGATGGCCCCTGCCAGCTCCTTCATCAGCTCGTTGCCCGCCGGCATCTGCCTTACGGCAAACAGGATGCCGAGCGCCACGACGAGTCCAACGACCCCGAGAATAGGGGCGCCGCTGACCAAGCTCGCGATCTCCATAAGATCAAGCTCCTGGTTTGTTGTATGCGTTCATTGCCGCGGTGAGGTCGGAGCGCTGAATCGCCTGCACTGCGTCGGCAGCGACCTCGATGACCTCGGCGATGGTCTCCAATTCGTCCTTCTTGAAGCGACTGAGTACATAGTCCGCCGTGTCCGGCGGCGCGTCAATTCCACAGATTCCCATTCGCAACCGTGGAATCTGCTGGGTCCCGAGTGCCCTGATGACCGATCGCAAGCCTCGATGCCCCCCATCGCCTCCGGCCGGCCGGATGCGCAGCGCGCCCAGAGGTAGGTCGATATCGTCATAGGCAACGACCAGCTCGTCGGGACTCATCCCGAGCGCCGCGCAACCTTCCGAGACGCCCAGCCCACTGCGGTTCATGTAGGTGGTAGGCCGCATCAACCAGAGCTCGTCGCCTCCTCGGCTCGTCTTCTTCCTGCCTCGTTCGCGAAGCTCGATGCGTCTGAGCTCGACGAACTCCAGGTTGCGTTTCTCGAGGACACGCGACCTTCGCAGGAGCGTGTCCAGCAACATCCACCCGGCATTGTGGCGATGTTCGCTGTACTTGTCACCCCGATTGCCAAGGCCGGCCAAGGCACGCACAGGCTACTCCGTATCGCAAGGCTACTCCGTATCGCCAGCCTCTTCCTTCTCCGGCTTTGCATCGGGCTCGGCTTCGCCCTCTTCCTCTTCTCCAACCAGCTCGGGCGCGACTTCCTCGCCGAAGGGCACTTCCTCGACAGCAACCTCGAGGTCTTCCTCGGATACCGGCGGCACAACCGACGCCAGGGTGGTGTCCTCATCAACCAAAACCTTGACGCTGCGAGGCACCTTGATGTCGGCAACGCGAACGCTGTCGCCGATTTCAAGCTCGCTGACATCAACCTCGAGGCTCTCCGGAATGTCGGTAGGCAGACACTCGACGGTGACCTCGCGCATCGCCTGGTCGAGCACTCCACCGTCAATCGTCACGCCCTTGGGCTCGCCCGTGAACACCAGATGAACCGAGACCTCGATGGCTTTGTCCATGGAGATGCGCACGAGGTCGGCGTGGGTGAGGTGATGTCGAATGGGGTCGACCTGGTAGTCGAACACCATCACGGTTTCAGCGGCACCCTCGTCGCCGATCGTGACCTGGAAAACCGTGTTCTGCCCCGAGTCTGACTTGAGGATCTTCAGAATCTGTCGTGGCTCCAGGGTGACGGCGATGGAGTCCTTGTCACCGCCGTACACGACAGCCGGCAGCTTGCCCGCACGGCGCAGCCGCCGAGCTTCGTTGCTCGTGCCCGCCTCCCGCGCTACTGCGTTCACAATGATCTCAGACATGGCTCATTCCTTGTCAATCAGGCCCTGCTCTCTGCACTCGCACCAACGACGCTTGGAGTGAGCCCGTACTTGCTATCGATCTTCTCAGATGAAGAGACTCGAAATGCTGGTCTCCTCGTGAATGCTACGAATGGCATCGGCGAACAGTGCCGCCACCGACAAAACGGTGATCTTGGAGCACCCCGCAGCCTGCTCGGACAACGGAATCGTGTCGGTGACAATGACCTTCTCGAAGGGACTGTCAACGATGCGGTCAACCGCAGGTCCGGATAGTACAGCGTGTGTAGCAAAAGCGTATATGGCCAGCGCGCCCGCCTCAGCCAACGCGTGAGCACCGAGCGTCAGCGTGCCGGCGGTGTCGACCAAGTCGTCGTAGAGGAGCGCGGGGCGGCCCTCGACCTCCCCGATGACGTTCATGACCCTGGCCCTGTTGGGCTCGGGACGACGCTTGTCGATGATCGCCAGGTCCGCATGCATACGCTTCGCGACTGCCCGTGCACGCTCCACCGCACCCGCATCAGGCGCCACCATGACGAGGTTTTCCAGATTCATCTGTTCGATGCACTTCACGGCGATAGGGGCGGCAAACAGATGGTCCACCGGGACGTTGAAAAAGCCTTGGATCTGCCCGGCGTGCATGTCCATGGAGAGGACCCTGTCGGCGCCGGCGGCTACCAGCATGTCTGCAACTAGCTTCGCCGTGATCGGCACCCGCGGCGCATCCTTCTTGTCCTGCCGCGCGTAGCCGTAGTAGGGCAGCACCGCGGTGATTCGCTCGGCCGACGCGCGCCGAGCCGCGTCGATCATGATCAGCAACTCCATGAGATTCTGGTTCACGGGATAGCAGGTCGATTGGAGCATGAACACATCGCAGCCACGGACGTTCTCCTGAATCTGGCAATAGACTTCGCCATCGGAGAACGTCTTGACCTTGATGTCGCCGGGGGAGACGCCGAGGTGCTCGACGACGTCAGCGGCAAACCCGGGATTCGATTTTCCCGTGAAGATCTTCAGTGCACGCTCAGTAAAAGGCATGGTTTGGGGATCGGCTCGTTGTTGTGCTCAGTTAGCTGGGGCGGGAGGACTCGAACCTCCATATGCGGGAGCCAAAGTCCCGTGCCTTGCCAATTTGGCGACGCCCCAAGATCGTGAACTCGATGGACGCTATTGAAGCTCGAACATGGTGCGGGAAGCAGGATGCTCGCGAACCACGAGCGTGGTCATTATAGCTATGAGATGCCCGCCGCGGCAATCGAGGATCGACAGCGAATTGCCGCCCGGGGCAAACCTGGCTGCCCGTCCAGCGTCAGGGCTCGACGTACAGAGCCCGGGCATGCTGCTGCCGCGATACCGTGACGCACGCCCAGGCACGGAATCCTCCCGCCCGAAGGACGCTTGCTGCGCGCTGCGCGCCGCGTCGATCTTCGAACGTGCCGAAGGAAGCCGCACCGCTGCCCGACATTTGTGCGATGCCGGCCCCCGCCGCCCGCAACGCCTGACGTGCTTTTTCGACCTCCGGGTGGAGACCGATAACGGCAGCGTGCAGATCATTGCCCATCCAGGCACGATCGAGCTCGCCCGTATAGCCGGGCGCCTCCACCTCGCTCGCGGTGCCGGGCACCTCGGGCACAGCCGCCGCCACTGGCACCTGTGGCCTCGGCGACAATCTTCCGGGCTCGCCGCCGCTTCCTCCGTTCGCCTCGTCGAATGCCGCATAGGCCGCGGGCGTGGCCACGGAAACGCTGCACGGTGCAACGATCACCAGCCACTGCCGGGGCAGCTCCTCGAGTGGCACGATCTGGTCTCCCCTCCCCGTGCCCAAGGCCGTGCCCCCCGCCAGAAAATACGGCACGTCGGCACCCACTTGCCGGGCTATCCCAGCCAAATCGTCGTGTGGCGGCAGCGGAGTGCCTGGGGACCAGAGGCGGGCACAGGCCAGCAGCGCCGCAACCGCGTCGCTGCTGCCCCCTCCCAGTCCGGCTCCAATCGGCACGCGTTTTTTCAGGTGCACAGACAGGGGCCGCAGGCTCCTCTCGCCTCGTGTGCGCATCAGATCGGCGAGAAGTGCGGCCGCGTGGGTCACCGTGTTGTGCTCGGGCAATGGGACCCCCTCTACGGAAAACCGAATGGGCACATCGGGATGCAGGCCCTCCGCAGACTCATCGGCCAGCAGGGGCCGGGCGGTCAGCCTGTCGGCCAAGCTGATCGTCTGAAACACGGTGGCCAGCGGGTGATATCCATCCGCGCCCAGAGCACCGACTCGCAGTGCCAGGTTCACCTTGGCATGAGCTCGAAGGCGCACGACCTCGCTCATTGCTCGAAACCCCGGTGCAGCAGGCCACCCTCCGCGGCAAGCACGTCGAGCGAGAGCTCCACGGTTCCAACGGGCAGAACGGAGACCTCGAAGTCAGTGGCCTCGAGAGGCGGATTCGCCAGCCAAGAGCTCGCCAGCCTCAGACGGAGCTCGATGCCCTCCGCGGGCACCTCGAGCTCGATCACGCGGGGGGCAATCCCGGGCTCCTCTGCCCACTCCGGCCACAGCACCTCGGTCATTGCGCCACGCCCGAGGAGTTGCATACGGTCGAATCGCAGGGTCACCGGGTGCAACCACCCCAGCGTGCCCGCACCGGTATTCACCCGGATGCGCTGCTCCTGCTCGTCCCATTCCACCTGGCTCGACCCGACTCCCGTCCAGCCGGGCAGACGGCCCAACAAGGTCGACACCACGTCCCGAGCGCTCAGGTCGAGTCCCAAAGCGGCGGCGAAGGCCCCCTCACCCACCGCCCCCCGATAGAGGCGGTCTTCCTCGCCGATCCAGAGGGCGACCTCCGTGGCTCCCGACTTCAGGAACGCTTCGGTTTGCCCAGTAGGGGCGAGCAACTCGATGCTCAAGCGGTCCGGAACCTCGGCCATGACGACGAGGTCGACGCTGCGCGAGCCAACGCCACGGTGAGCTTCGAGACGATACGACCCGAACAGACGCTGCAGGCCGGCGGTTTGCTCGGCGGCCTGGTCGACCAGCGATGAGGGCCGCAGGCGTGCCTGTTCGGCCAGGTCCGGATGGGTCTCGACCCATCCGCCCCGCGCGCATCCCGCGGCAAGCAAGAGCGGCAAGATAACGGCAACGAGCCGGAGGGCAGCACTTGCCCAGCAGTGACCCGCCGTTGTTAGTGCGCCGGCAAGGCGATAACTTTGCACGGAAATCAAAGCATCAAGGAGTCTGAACATCGTACTCGAAGGGCTTCATGGAATAACCATAACGCTCTCCTGACGTAAACGTGCCTAACCGTGATGGAAAACTCACACCCAGGAAGGACCGCTGCCGAGCTCGAAGCGCTGGAGGATGCGACGTTGGCTCCCTACGCGTACCGCAGCCTCGGGGCAACGCGACGCTTTCTCATCGATGACGCCGGTCGAACGCTCGCCTACCGCACAGCCTACCAGCGTGATCGCGACCGCCTTCTACACTCCCTTTCCTTCCGGCGCCTCAAGAACAAGACGCAGGTCTATGTGCCCTACGAGGGCGACCACCACCGCACCCGTCTGACCCACACCCTCGAGGTCGCCCAGGTCGGCCGAACCGTCGCCCGCGCGCTCGGTCTCAACGAAGACTTGGTGGAAGCGATCGCCCTCGGTCACGATCTCGGCCAGCCCCCCTTCGGGTCGGCAGGCACCGAGGTCCTCGGGATCCTGATGGCCGGGCAGGAAAAAGTCGAGGACATCGACGCGGGAGCGCTCGCGGCAAGTGGCGGGTTTCGCTCGAACTACCAGAGCCTGCGGGTGGCCGACCGCCTCGAGCAACGCTACGACCACCCCGGGCTCAACCTCAGCGACCCGGTCCGTGAGGGCATCTGGAAATGCGGTGGGCTCGACGACGAGATCTCCTATCCGGACTGGGTGGAAGAGGGCCTGGCACCTGATGAGTCGCCGAGCCTGGAAGCGCAGGCGGTCACGGTCGCCGATCGGCTGGCGCGTATAGCACACGATCTCGAGGACGGCATCCGTGCCGGCGAGGTGGCCCTGGAGGCCGCAGAGCGGCTCGACCTGGGAGCCGCGGTCGTGCACAAGCTCGGTGAACGCTATACCCACCTGACGAGTCGATTTCGCCGTCAGAACTCACTGATCCGCGGCATGATTCACGTTCTCGTGTCCGACGTTATCGTGCATAGCTGGGAGCTTCTGATGGCTTGGCGCCTGGAGTGGTCGGAAAGCCCCGAGGCGGAGGATGTCAATCGACCGCCTGAGCCACCGCGCTTCGAACGCGGCACGGTCGGGTTCTCTGAAGCGGTCGGCAAATTCGTCGACGAGATCGAGGCGTTCGTCGAAACCCAAGTCTACCGATCCTTCGCGGTCAGCCGCATGCACGCGCGCGGCCGCTCTTTCGTCAAGGGGCTCTTCGCGGCCTACTATCGCGATCCCCTGCAGCTCGACGACTACGTGCTGCTTCGGTATCGGGCCTCCGCCGGGGGCTCTTACTTACGGGACCTCAGCGGAGCCGATTTGCAGAAGGAGCTCGCCGCCCGCTATCACGGCAACCCGGCGTTCATCCGCCTCGTGGCCGACCACATCGCCGGCATGAGCGACTCCTACGCAGTGAAGGAGTATGAGCGCCTCTATCTGCCGTTCCCCGAGCCGGAGAGTCGCTAGGCCTGGATTTCTCAACGGTTCGTGAAGCGAGCAGCGCTACTCTGCGGGCCGTGGTGGAAATGTGATGGGTCTGGTTCCACCGGCAAGGACGCGCCTGCAAGCGCATACGGCGCTATAATGGCGCTGCAGCCCGTTCACGGCCCGATCTTCGGGACCGATGACTTCATCCAATCCCAGGTAGGCACCCATGGCGAACCACGACAGCAATCCCGCTGCAGCCGGTGGCGCGCTCGTCGGCGCGGCGCTTTCCCGTCCCCTGTCCCAGGTCGACCCGGAGATCTATGAGGCCGTCCGCCTGGAAACCCAAAAGCAGGCCACCAAGCTGGTCATGATCGCCAGCGAGAACTATGCCTCGGAAGCGGTGCTATCGACCTGTGCGTCGGTGATGTCGAACAAGTACGCCGAGGGCTACCCGGGGAAGCGGTACTACGGCGGCTGCGAGTTCGTTGACATGGCCGAGACCCTGGCAATCGATCGCGCCAAGCAGCTCTTCGGCGTCGAGCACGCCAACGTCCAGCCGCACTCCGGTACGCAGGCCAACATGGGCGTCTACTTCGCCGCCCTGCAGCCCGGCGACACGATCCTCGGCATGGAGCTGCCGCACGGCGGGCACCTGTCGCACGGTCACAAGATGTCCTTCTCGGGGCAGCTCTTCAACGTCGTCACCTACGGGGTCAACAAGGACACCGAGCTGCTCGATTACGACGAGATGGCGGCGCAGGCCAAGGAGCACAAGCCGCAGATCATTGTCGTGGGTGCGTCCGCCTATCCGCGCACGATCGATTTCGCTCGCGTGAAGTCGATCGCCGACGAGGTGGGCGCCAAGGTCCTGGCCGACATCGCCCACTGGGCCGGTCTGGTGGCTGCCGGGGTCTTTCCGAATCCCGCCCAGCACGCCGACTTCGTGTCGACGACAACGCACAAGACGCTGCGCGGCCCGCGCGGTGGCCTGGTCATGTGTAAGGAGGAGTACGCCAAGGAGCTCGACCGCAAGATCTTCCCGGGCATTCAAGGCGGTCCCTTCACGCATCTGATCGCCGCCAAGGCGGTCTGCTTCCTCGAGGCGATGAGTGATGGCTTCAAGCTCTACGCTCAGCAGGTTGTCACCAACGCCAAGATGCTCGGCGAGGCCATGGCCGAGCGCGGCTACCGCATCGTCTCCGGCGGCACCGACACGCACCTCATTCTCGTCGACGTAGGCGCGGCGGGCATGACGGGTAAGGAGGGCGAGGCCTGGCTCGACATTGCGGGCGTGGTCATCAACAAGAACACCATTCCATTCGATACCAATTCACCCTTCGTAACGTCGGGGCTGCGCATCGGCACGCCCGCGGTTACGTCGCGGGGCATGGGCGAGGAACAGATGGTGCAGATCGCCGATTGGATCCACCGCGTGCTGGAGTCCAAGGGAGACGAACAGATCAGCAAGCAGGTGTGCTCCGAGGTCGACGAGTTGTGTCACGCATACCCGATCTACGATTGGCGTTTGCGCGAAATGCCCAAGCTTGACTAGGGCTCCCGGCCGTAGATACGGTGACGGTTGCGGGGAGCACCAGGATCGGCCGAAGGCCGCGCCTGGCACTGGCCCGGATTCTTCAACGAATCGCGGCTACGAGCCCATGGGTCTCATTCGAATTTCAACGCGAGTCTGCATAATCGGTCGTGGGAGGTCACAAAAATGAAGTTCTTCCTGGATACGGCAAACATCGACGAAATCAAGAAGGCTGCCGACATCGGCATCCTCGACGGCGTCACCACCAACCCATCGCTGGTCGCCAAGGAGAAAAAGCCCTTCGAGGAGCTCGTCTACGAGATCTGTGAGATCGTCAACGGCCCGGTGAGCGCCGAGGTGGTGTCCACCGATTTCGAATCGATGGTCGAAGATGCGCGCAAGCTCGCGGCAGTTCATGAGCACGTGGTCGTCAAGATTCCCTTGATTCGTGATGGCATCAAGGCCGTTACGGTGCTCTCCAAGGAGGACATCCGCACCAACGTGACCCTGTGCTTCTCGCCCATGCAGGCGCTCCTCGCGGCCAAGGCCGGCGCCACCTATATCTCACCTTTCGTCGGCCGCCTCGACGACATCAGCCATGACGGCATGGAGCTCATCCAGCAGATCGTCGTCATCTACGAGAACTACGGCTATCCCACCGAGGTGCTGGTTGCCTCGACCCGCAATCCCCAGCATGTCATCGACGCGGCACTCATGGGCGCCGACGTCGTTACGCTCCCCTACAAGTTGTTCGACGCCCTCTTCAACCACCCGCTGACCGACAAGGGCTTGAAAGCCTTCCTCGCCGACTGGGAGAAGGTGAAGGACGTCCTCGCCTCCGCGTAGGCGACCGTCATGAATAGCGAGGACAGCTTCAAGGAGCTCGAGAAACTCGAAGAGGAGGCTTTCGCCGGCGGCGGTGAAGAGCGCGTCCAGCGCCAGCACGACGCCGGCAAGCTGACCGCCCGCGAGCGGCTGGACCTGCTGCTCGATGCCAACTCCTTTCAGGAGCTCGATCGGTTCGTCGTACACGACTGCCAGGACTTCGGCATGGAGGAGAAGCGCATCCGTGCCGATGGTGTGGTCTCGGGCCATGGTCGCATCGACGGGCGTCTCGTTTATGTCTTCGCGCAGGACTTCACCGTTTTCGGCGGCAGCGTGTCGCTGGCCAACGCGGCGAAAATCTGCAAGATCATGGACCAGGCGATGAAGATGGGAGCCCCGGTGATCGGGCTCAACGATTCAGGCGGCGCTCGCATCCAGGAGGGCGTTGCATCGTTGGCCGGTTACGCCGACATCTTCCTGCGCAACACGCTGGCCTCCGGCGTGATCCCACAGATCTCCGCCATCATGGGCCCGTGCGCCGGCGGCGCAGTCTATTCGCCGGCGATCACGGATTTCGTGGTGATGGTAGAAAACACGTCGTACATGTTCCTGACCGGGCCCGACGTCATCAAGACGGTGATGAACGAGGAGGTCACGGCCCAGGAGCTCGGCGGCGCGGCGGTGCACAACCAGAAGAGTGGCGTCGCGCATTTCGCCGCCGCTGACGACCGCGAGTGCCTGGCGCTCATCCGCGAGTTGTTTTCCTTCTTACCGAGCAACAATCGCGACGATCCGCCCCGCCTCGAGCCCACCGATGATCCCGAGCGCGCCGCCCCGGAGCTCGACAAGCTGATCCCCGATGATCCCAACAAGCCGTACGACATCGTCGAGGTCATCACCCGGGTGGTCGATCACGGCAACTTCTTGCAGGTGCACGAGGCCTTCGGCCGCAATATCGTGGTCGGCTTCGCGCGCCTGCACGGCATGCCGGTGGGCATCGTCGCCAACCAGCCCGATCATCTGGCCGGCACGCTCGACATCGATGCTTCGGTGAAGGGCGCCCGCTTCGTGCGCTTCTGCGACGCCTTCAACATCCCGCTGGTGGTCTTCGAGGATGTCCCGGGGTTCCTACCGGGCACGGCGCAGGAGTTCGGCGGCATCATCAAGCATGGCGCCAAGCTGCTCTATGCGTTCGCCGAGGCCACGGTACCGAAGCTCACGGTCATCACGCGCAAGGCGTATGGCGGCGCCTACTGCGTCATGGCGAGCAAGCACATTCGCACCGACGCCAACTTTGCCTACCCACAAGCGGAGATCGCGGTGATGGGCTCGGGCGGAGCGGTCAACGTGCTGTATCGGCGCGACATCGCGGCCGCCGACGATCCGGAAGCGTTGCGGGCCGAGCTGGTCGCCGAGTTCCGCGACAAGTTCGCCAATCCGTACATCGCGGCGGAGCGGGGCTGGGTCGACGCGATCATTCGGCCGTCGGATACGCGGCGGAAGTTGATTCAGGCGCTGCTGGCGCTCGACACGAAGTCGGATAGTAATCCGCCGAAGAAGCATGGGAATATTCCG